>SMTZ1_10008932_pt1 | contig 15763 bp, 10 predicted proteins | sample DeeMarSWOR136_30_FD_25667 | JGI IMG/M metagenome (IMG submission 25667)
GATATCTGCATCACAGTCCCTAGCGACTCAATGGAGCAGATTGAAGATGTCCATCTTCTCCTCTGCCATCTTATCACCTGTTGCCTGAGGGAGACTCGTCCTGGGGACATCCATCGGCCGACTTCGCGCTCGCTACTATTCGCCACCAGAAATTCAAAGAAGATAGATCGACGGGATAAGGTCTATGCAGGGGTTCACACTGCACCAGACACCAGGGTAGAGAATCCTAGTGTGGCAAGAGTGACATCTCCGGACTGATGTCATCAGCGCGTTGAAACACCTACAAGGCGGATGGCAAGCTGTGCGCAAAAGAGCTGTATTTCTGGACAGAGATGGCACCATCGCCAGAGATGTTCACTACTGCCGACGTGTGGAGGACTTTGAAATCTTGCCCACCGTTCCTCAGGCAATAAGACAGCTAAACGAGTGTGGCTTTGAGGTGGTGGTCGTTACCAACCAATCCGGTGTTGCCCGTGGCTACTTCACCGAGGAAACGCTCCTTCAGATTCACCAGCATATGAGACAAGAATTGGCGGAATACGGTGCCCGGGTAGACGCTATCTACTATTGCCCCCACCATCCCGATGACATGTGTGACTGTGCAAAACCGAGGCCTGGTCTTCTGCTAAGGGCAGCCGAGGAGCTTGGTATCGATCTGAGGCGCTCATTTATGATAGGTGATGCGGTAAGGGATATAGAGGCTGGCAAAACTGCCGGATGCCGTACCGTTTTGATAGCAGATGGCCTTGACGCCAGGAGGGAATTAACTAATCCCCCTGACTATGTTGCCGGTAGCATGCTCGAGGTAGCCCAGTGGGTAGTGGGAGAGGGACATCAGGCTAGCTCTTAGCCGGACGTTCGTCAAATTTCTTGAAACTTTCCAGTTTAAGGCTTTTGCGCAGAGTATTCCACAGCTCTCCTGGTCCCAGCTTCATAGGGTAGACCCTGGTCTTGTTGAGGTAGACCTTTGCGAGATAGTAAAGCAGGAAGAAAAACCTATTGTAGGGCAAGTAAATCAGGTAGTTCAGCACTATGTTCCTCAAAAAGGGAAGCCAGACAACCACTAGTCCCAGGGTGGAAAGGTTCCGCTGAATATTCTTTTCTTTCTCGGTAAAACAGGAAAGCGGTGATTTGTTCATATAGGACATATGAAGTCCAGAATAATCGGGCTGGTATATCCCCTTTTCGATACAGTAATCACCTAACTCAGTCCTGGGGTAGGGGTGGAAGATGGGGAATTCAACAAAGGAAGCCTTAGCCTTTATGTTTAAGTCTATGGTCTCGATTTCGTTTTCTATGGTGGCGAAGGGCAGTCCTAGTATGTTATTGGAGAAGGTGTTGATGCCATACTTGCGACAGGTGTGAAAGGCGTTTATGATTTGCTCTTCACTCATATTTCGGTGCAGTATTTCGTTGCGGAGGTAAGCATTGCCCGATTCAATTGACATGCTTATAGAGAAACAGCCGGCTTCCTTAAGCAACTTCGCCATGTCTTCCGTCATCAAATCGGCCCTGGTTAAGCAATGGAAAGGAATACCTATGTCCTTTTTGTATTTCTTGACGAACTCTTCAAGCCAGCCATCCACCTTATATGTAAATATATCATCGTAGAATTTGACAAACCCCATGGGGTATTGGTGTTTCACCCTCTGAATTTCTTCTATCACATAGTCTACAGAATGCCTCCTTATTATCTTTCCCTTATCATGGTGTAGTTTTCTGAAAACATGGTTGAAACAATAGGTACAATCATAGGGGCATCCTCGCGAGGCCACAAAGCTCCTCAAAGGCCAGCGCCCGAGCTCAGTGGTCCGATAGAATAGATCCCGATCGGGAAAGGGAAGACTATCTAAGTCTTGATATAGCATTCTGGTACCGGCATCGTTCTCCTGGCGTGTGACGATGTTCTTTACCGATGAAACATCACCGCCGTTCTCCAGTCGGGATAGTAGCTCGGTAAATGCTTCATCGCCCTCCCCTGTACATATCGCGTCTAGTGTGCTCTCATGTATGCATTGAGGGTAGTATGTGGCGTGGGGGCCGCCCATAATGGTGAATATGTCTGGGAATTTGGACTTAATTAGCTTGTTGACTTCAAGGTAATATTTATGTTCCCCGGTAGAGGCGCTGTATGCAACAATATCAGGCCTAAGGTCGTGGATTTTATCAATAACGTTGTCTCGCGTCAATACTGTGAGATTGGTACTATGCCCCTTCGCCTTGGCGAGGGCGGCAACCAGCATTATACCAATCGGGTCTATATAGTCTATGGCTTGGGTGACGAAAAGTATCTTCATTGTCATCCTCCACATTGGTCAGACATATTCCCAACAGTGGCGTGCACCTACGCCTCGTAGAACCGCCTGATTTCATCAATCACATAGGCTAGCTGGTCATCAGTTAGATGCTGGTGAACTGGTAGTGAAATTATTGACCTGGCCTGGGCTTCACACATTGGAAAGTCCCCTTCTCTATATCCCAGGTACTGACTGGCTTCTTGGAGGTGTAGTGGTTTGGGATAGTGTATTTTGGCTTCTATCCCGTTCTCCAAAAGGTGTTGATATAACCTGTCCCTATCCTTACCTTGAATCACATAGGTATGAAACACCTGTCTTACATTGGTCTTTCTCGGAGGTATGATCACGTGTTCTCTGAATTTTGATAGGGCCTCATCATATACTCTGGCATTTCTTATCCTCGTCTTGGTTATTTCATCCAGGTCTCTCATCAATCGATTGCCTACTATCGACTGAATGGTGTCCAATCTACTATTGTAGCCGAAGACTGCGCAATCATCCCGGTTCTCTAGACCATGGTTTCTTAGCAGCCTTATCTTCTCGTACAGCTCATCCGAATCGGTGACGATGACTCCGCCGTCCCCCCATACATTCAAGTTCTTTAACGGGTGGAGGCTGAAACAGCCTGTGATTCCAAATGAGCCAACAGCCTGCCCGTCAATAGAGGCACCTATTGCCTGACAGGCATCTTCTATGACATAGAGCTTGTGCCTGTTGGCGGTGTCCATTATCCTGGGCATATCGGCAGGGTTACCGGTCAAGTGCACTGGGATGATGGCCTTGGTTCTGGGCGTTATGGCATCTTCTATGAGATTGGGGTCCATGTTGTACTCATTATCGACATCCACAAAAACCGGCTTCGCCCCCACGTTTGCTATGGAAGCGGCGGTGGCGAAGAAACTGTTGGGAGCGGTAATAACCTCATCGCCAGGGCCTATTTTCAGCGCTTTCATACTCAGGAAAAGGGCATCGGTCCCCGAGTTAACACCGATGGCATACCTGGTTTGGCACAGTTTGGCAAACTTAGATTCGAACTCCTCAACTTCTGGGCCAAGTGTGAATTGACCTGTCTCGAGCAATAGCCCTTTTATATCCCTGAGCATGTCTTCAGCATGGGCCTGTTTGGGCAGGTCTATATACTTCACTCTCACCTCCTTCTTGTCCACGCCAAATTGTTCGAGCAGATAGGAATAGCCCACTTTCATTTCACCCCTCCTTTATTAGTCTTGTGTCCACAGCCCCTTTTTACGGACTTATTGTAGCTTCTACCTTCTTCAGGATTTCTACAGTTTCCTTTATTCCTTGATGTATGTCGATCTTTGCTTCATAATTCAATGCTGTCATTGCCTTTGTTGGGTCTGCAAACAGTCTATTGACATCGCACAACCTATCTCCAGAAGAGATAATTGTTGATTTCGATGCGCTCTCCCTTAATATGATGTCTGCCAGTTCATTCAGACTCGTTTGCTTACCGGTACACAAAGTAAACTCACCATAATACCCATTTTCAGTTGCTCCCAAATATTGTATCCCCAGCAAAATGCCATTAATTATGTCCTTCCAATGAGTGAAGTCGAATTGCTGCTCTCCACTTACATATAAATCCAAATCTTTCAAAGCTCGTAAAATCAACTTAGGGAGAACTTTATCCAGATTATCTCTATCAGACCCATAGACGTCTGAAAATCTTAGTATCATGACCCTTAAGCCGTAATCTTTGGCGTAGCGTTCACAGCATAACTCTGCGGCAAGTTTGGACACTGCGTATATGTTTGATGTATTTTGAGGAGTGCTTTCTGTAGTCGGAAGTTTATCCGATATACCGAAAACTTCTCGGGTACTTCCAAGAATAACCCATGCCTGGTTGCCAGTAACTCTAACACTCTCAAGAACATTCGTTGCTCCAATCACATTAGTCTTCATGCACTCCAACGGATTCTTATTACCTGCGCTCACTCGACTTACAGCCGCTAAGTGAACAATACCGTCTTTGCCAATAGCTGCCTTTCTTAATTGCTCAAAATCCCCGATATCTCCTCTTATCCATCTAACACCCTGTGGGATGTTGTATCTTGTCTTTTGTATGTCATAAATTGTGACATCAAATCCACATTCTACCAGCTTATCTGTTAGATGAGATCCTATGAATCCCATTCCACCAGTGACTAAAATCTTTTGCATTGCCTCCCCTTGCTTTCTCCGAAAGACTGGTATTAGAGCGCTATCTCATGTTAGAGAGAGCATGCCTGGTCAAATCAGTAAAGCAACCTATCACCTAGTAAGGCAAAATCTAACTTTTTTCTCTTGAGCACAGACTAGGCAGTTCCTCAACAGGCACCCGCTTCATATAGAAATTACGGATGGAGTCTATTACGAATTCCACCTGCTCATTGCTTATCTCAGCACTTATGGGTAACGAAACCACCTCTTTGGCGAATTCTTCAGTCTTGGGGAGTTGAAAATGGCCCAAGCCCAACGCTTCCTGATGATGCAAGGGTTTGGGCCAGTGAATGAAAGTCTCAATGCCGCATTCCCCCAGATGGGTAACGAGTCTATCCCGTTCCTGAGCTCGTATCACGTAAGAGCTATATATATCAAAAAAGCGGCCGTGCTGTTGCGGAGGCGGTGGTAGTTGCAGGAAAGGCAGGTTCGACAGCCCCTGATGATAGAGGCTAGCTACCTGCCGCCGTCTTTCGATCCACTCGGGCAGAGATTTAAGCTTCACATTGAGGATAGCTGCTTGCAGGTTATCTAGTCGGCTATTAAAGCCAAAGCAGGGGAGATCCTCTTTTGTCCTCTGCCCGTGGTTTCTTAGGAGACGCAGCTTTTCTGCTAATTTACTATTCTGGGTCGCTACAAATCCCCCATCCCCGGCCCCTCCCAGGTTTTTCATAGGATGGAGGCTGAAGCAGCCGGCAAGGCCAAATGTGCCCGCCTTTTTGCCTTCAAGGCTTGCTCCCAGTGCCTGAGCAGCATCCTCGATTACCAACAAATTGTGTGTTTGCGCTACTGCCAACAGCTTTTCCATGTCACAAAGACGGCCATTTAGGTGAACTGGCAAGATAGCCCGAGTTCGGTGGGAGATAGCTTGCTCCAATTGCTCCACGTCCATATTAAAGTCCTCTCTCACGTCCACCAAAACTGGACTAGCTCCGCAGTGAACAATAACCGCCACTGTCGCCACAAAGGTGTGGCTGACAGTGATAATCTCGTCACCAGGCCCTAACTCGGCAGCCCGCAGAGCCAGGTACAGTGCATCAGTTCCGCTGTTGACCCCCACCACATAATCTGCCCCCAGAAAAGAGGCCATACTCTCCTCAAACTGCCACACCTGGTCGCGAAGTATGAAGCTCCCCGAACGCAGTACCTCCTTAACCGCAGCAATGATCTCGTTTTCTAATCGGCGGTACTGTTCTGGAAGATCTATATAGCGAACTTTATACGTCATGCGAATTCTCCTTTCTCAGAGTTCTGATTATCCTGCCTGGCACACCGGCAACTACAGAATATGGTGGAACATCTTCTCTAATTACAGCTCCGGCTCCAACAATAGACTTCTCGCCAATAGTAATCCCGGGCAAGATAATGGCACCTGAACCGACCCACACATCATCTTCAATTGAGATTGGCAAAGTGGCAATGCAGCTATTAGCTACTTCGGGATGATGGCGAAGCAAAGAGTGATCCGGCGATGATGCAGCAACTAGGCTAACATAATTGCCGAAGTCAACACGGTCTCCTATCCTCACTATTGGCTGATAATTATCCAGGACAACCAAACCTATACTTATGAAAACATCTATGCCAATTTCAACCCCTGAAGCGCGAAAGGCTTCACAGCGAACTCGCGAATCGGGATGGAATGTCCCCAACCATCGCTGTTTTTGCACAATTAACTGCTTTAACGAGTGCCTGATTTCATCAATTGACATTTCGTCGCTATGCCAAAGCAATTTCTCAAAGTGGGATTGAGCTCCGCCTGACATTTCAAGTGACCTCCTGCACAAATCAATTTGTGATTTGGACAATTCTTTTGTTATATTTGTTCCTTTCTTGGAAATAGACCTCTAATGAAACATTAAAAATAGACTTTGCAATATTGATAATATTCTTTAACTCAAACATTTTTGAACTTCCGCTGGTCCTCTTACCGATATTGACTCCCACTTCAATAAAACTATGCCCACTTTTTATGAGCTTTATTAGAGCCTCAGCTTGATAGGCAAAACTGTCGGTCTTGATTTCAATTGAATTAACAATTTTGCTTTTGTGTAGTACTGTTCCGTTATAGTATCTTAGCCTTAGTCCGAATATCGTATTTAAAACAATAACAAAGGCCTTCGAGATAACTTGTCTGAAAAGGGGTCTAATTTCGGGGTTAGCTGTATAGGGAACAACAATATCCGCCTTACCGGCAAGGCTTAAGATACTTTCGATTTGTTCCTTTGTTCCTTCATTATCACCTGTAAATAAGAATACATATTCTGTTTTGGCTAATTTAATGCCTGCCTTATAGACATACCCTAAACCTTTAGGTTTATCATGATGAATAACTCTAATATTTTCATTTTTTGCCGCAATTTCCCTTGCCACATCTCCTGTTCTATCACTACTTCCATCATTGAATATGATTATTTCAAACTTGGTAAACCTCCTCACCACGCTTTCCACTGTTTCAATGCTTGGTGTAAGGTTTGCTTCTTCATTTAATGCCGGGACAATTACTGTAATAGAGTTTTCTTCTTCCATTCTATTACCTCTTTCATTAAGGACTAGGCTCTACCTCAGTATTAGCCTCATGCAAGATTATGTCCCTGCAGTATCACAGCCCCATTGGTAAGCTGGGGCCTCTGTAGATTTCCAGCTCGGCTAGAGAAAGAAAACTGCTATCTTTAATGAGTATTCGGTAATACCTGAATCCTTCCCCGCTTTCGATGGAGAAGTCTAACCATTGCGGATCCTCGTTGTTCAGAGTGCTTTTATCGACGGTCAGAGCTCCCAGAGAAGTCCAGGTCTCTTTATCATTGCTTCCCTGGAATACTGCATTGGCACCATCCCAAAAATGCGAGGGATATCCACGCCTGGCTTTAACTCGCAACATATCAATACTGCCTGGTGTTCCCAGGTCTATCAGCGCCCAATGTTCATCGGTCTGTGGTGGCCACTTCACATGCCAGAATGTCTCGAGGTTGCCATCAACCAAGCTTTCTTTGTTCTCCCAATCAGGATTATTGAAACTGCTTACCTCGATGGATGAGCTTTCCAGAGTCACCTGTATAAGGCCTTGGTAGGTTTTAGGAGGAACTTCAACCGGAGGAACTTCCCCCGGGCTTCTGTAGATTTCCAACTCGGCTAGAGAAAGAAAACTGCTATCTTTAATGAATATTCGATAATACCTGAATGCTGCCCTGCTTTTAATGGAGAAGGACACCCATTGCGGCTCCTCGTTGTTCAGAGTGCTCTTATCGACGGTCAGAGCTCCCAGAGAAGTCCAGGTCTCCTTATCATTGCTTCCCTGCAATGTTGCCTTGGCTCCATCCCAAAACTGCGACACAACACCACGCCTGGCTTCAACGCTCAACGCATCAATAGCGTCAGGTGTTCCCAGGTCTATCAGCACCCAGTGTTCATCGGTTTGCGGTGGGTACTCTACATGCCAGAATGTATCAGGGTTGCCATCGACCAAAGATTGTGTTTGCCCAGGATCACCGAAATTGCTTAACTCGATGAATGAGCCTTCCAGGGGAACTTTAATATAAGAGGTCAAATCTATATACGGTATCGGGCGAATCTCAGCAGGGAATTCCTCTTCGGTCAGGGCTCGGTTCCAAATTTGCACCTCATCGATATCACCTTTAAAATATCTTGCGTCCATAAGTGCCGGTTTGCCCAAAGCCAGGGGTGTGGAACCGAAGCTTCGCTCATTGACCCATTCGGATTCGGCACTCTTCTCACCATCAACATAGACCTCAAGTTTTTTCTTATTGCTATTGGCTATGAGCAGCACATGAGTCCATCTGTCGTGGGGCAGGTCAAAAAGTGCGTTGGCACCAAAGCAGTGCCAGGCAAAGGTCTTCGCCGTTTTGTCTGTTGACTGCACCACAAAGTTCTCGGTTGCAGTGTGTTCGTTATCGAGGATAGCGACATAATCACTGGTAGTCTGGTCAGCATCAACACGAACCCAGAACGAAATAGTAACATCAGAAGAGCCCCTTAGGTCCAGGGTGGTTTTAATACAGGAGTTATGACCGTTAAAGTGCCTAGCTTCACCCAGCGGTCCAGCAATGACTTCGGTGTTAAAGGATGTGGCGCGGTAGACACCGGTGGCATCAGTCAGCTCAGCCCCATCCGTTTCATCCATATGCCATATGGCGTGAATCTCAGGTGGGGAAGCTGCTTTGAGACGCGGACCAATCTCGGTTGACAGCAACGCAGGGAGCATGTCTATTGATGACATGTACATTTGGTTGACATCGCCATCAGATAGTTCAGATAGTATGCAATCGCTGTAGAACAGCTGGGCAATTTCTGTTCCGGCTGGCAAAGGCGGGAACCTACCTAGCAGGTCATAGCCTATAGCTAGGCCGTACTGAGCCAGAGGCTTCATAATAGGCGGAAATATGCCTGCCGGCTCCCCATTTACCCAGATTTTCACTCCACTTCGGCTCTTAGTAACTACCACGAAAGTCCATGTGTCCTTCTCTATCGGTAGTGAACTGGTCCCTATCGTTGTTTCGCCATGGGAAACAACGACCTTGGAGTCACAAATGGCAACGCTTATTCCTTCTGCTCCTCCAAATGTCAGAATAGGATAGCTAGTCGATGATTCAATTAGCGGAAGCTTAATCCAGAAGCCCAAAGATAGTTCCCCTGAGATATCGATACCATGCTGTTGCTCAATTTCATGCTTGTAGTCCGTTGTGGCACCGTAAGTTAGAGACAAGCCTCCATTTCCGTTAAATTCCCAAGCCTTGGCTATGACCTGCCCGGGGTGGAAGCTAGTGGTAACGGCATTATTGGGGTTGATTAACTGCCTCCAGCCAACTCGGCTAGTTAGCTCTCCATTATCCCATACTACAAGGTAACCCGTTTTGGCGTAGGCCTTTCTAATATCTGAAGTGCGAAATATGGTCTCATTTGTAGGGGGAATAACCCTTAGCCATGGCAGTTCGGGGAAGGTCTTGGCTGCATTTCCTAGATAGATATTGTAATATGCGCCTTCCCTGTTAAAATACCGCACTGCCGGTGCTCTATTCAGTGAAGCCACAGGCTCCACACCTTCCTTTTCAACCAAATAGGCTAGGTAAGGAAGCATTTCACTCACTGCCCCAAAGAACATCACTCGGAAGTAGAGAGCTGGTTCACGTAATATGAAGTAATCATTTTGCGTCTCATCGGTTTCATCTCGCAGGTATCGGAGGAAACTCGCCAGACTGAATTCCCCTTCTCTTCTAAATGAAGCATTTGCATCCCAGTGGGGAATATCCGAATAATTAGCCTCACCATGATGAGTGTAGGCATCTGCTGACTTAACATAACCATTAACAGCTAACAGTGGTATAGACATCAAGAGTAGTGCAAGTACAAATACCACGCTATAGGAGAAGGCTTTGGTCCTGAATCTTACCCCCTGTATTTGGCTGATAAAAAGACCAAAGAGCAATGCCTCGTAGATTGTCATAGCTGAATAGGCGCGACCAATAGCCACGAGTCCCTCCTAGCTCTCATGTCTTGAACTAGACTTACAAGTCTATAAAGGCAAAATATTGACAAAATGACAAAGAGAGCGAGCAGGATTGGTCCGCCAAGAACATACAGATAGTCGAAATAGAACCTAGGGAGAAAGTCTTCAATTGAGCGGCTGCTCCCGCCGAACACCATTAAAGCATCCCTAAATACGTAAGGGCCGTGTTGATCTCCAACGGGATAGTTATTGTAATACAGCCAGATATCCCTAGCGCCATAATATAGGAAGGGAAGAACGAATCCCAGAGCAAGGAAAGAAACCTTTCTCAGCAAGGGTAGCACTTGATATTTTCGCGCACTAGTTAGTATCAGGCGCACCACCAGTAAGAGGGCAAGACCAATAGAGGCAGCAATAGCATGATTCGAGGTGAACAGGGCGCAAGATAGGAAAAGACCAGCAAGCAATAACCTTCGCCGCTGAAGGTTGGTGTAGTCAATAGTAACCAGCATGTAGGCGGCTAGTAAAATGAAGGTCATGCCCAGTATTGAAGGATAACCCCTCACCCCGACTATCAAAGGAATTACGCTGAAACCATAGAATAGACTCCCCACAAGGGCTGATCGGCTATCAACACCCTTTTTGAGAATTAGGAATATTAGAATACAATTGACCACTAGCAGAGACATGTTTAGGAACATGTCAGGGCGCTCTATAGGATGAATTGAGTCAAATATGAAGCTTGTGTAACCTAAGAACGCCGCGAAAAGGGGGTTATACCCGAAGTTATTCGGTGTAATGTGAAATAGGAAACCCAATGTAGAGTTACCCCAGTCTCCAACGGTTCCAAATTCATGTGGTGCGTGCCAATAATCCCCTATGTGCTGGGTATTTGTTAGATACTCTCCATTTTCGGCCACACCTCCAGAGACCTCACAGATCGTGTCTAGGTGTGGGAGAAGAAGGCCTATGTAGAGACCCAATATAATGGCTAGTAGGACTACCCAAGCTAGAGTTCGTCCCCTGCCCCCGCTTAGCCACTGGTTCCAATAGTGTTTCATTATTTTCCTTAGCTGAAAAACGCTTTTATCTGGTGACGCTCAACATCCACCCAAACTGCTACCTCCAGTGCCAAGTCTTGAGAAGTAGCAAGAAGGCAAATTTTGCTTTAAGCAACAGCAGTTTGGGGTGGAAAAGGCTTCCTGTGAATTCTCTCAGAATAAACTCCGGTCTATAACAGAACCTTCTCTGACAATTGTCTGCCATTACCTCTAGTTCCCTCTGCAGCTCAGGGGCTCTAGGAAGTGGCAATTCATAATCCTTTTTAGGATTTCTGATAAAATCAGCCCAATAATCTTGCTTGAAGGTGCCGTTTCCCAATAGTGATTGGTAATATTGAGTTTTTGGCAAAGGGTAGAGAATGTTGAAATAAACATAAGTGGGACCCAATTTTATAATCTCTTCCAACATATGTTCCCGATATTCTCTACTCTCTCCAGGAAATCCGATAATGAAATAGGTCAACGTTTCCATACCGAACTCTCGGCACAACTTGAAGAGATTGCGAATTTGCTCTACGGTTTGCTTCTTTTTCATATATTTCAAGATAGTGGGGTCAAGGCTTTCCACCCCTACATGTAGTCGGACACACCCAGCTTCTCTCAAAAGGCGCATCATCTCCTGATCAAAGGGGAAAACCCTTACCCTAGTGCTCCACCTTATCTTGAGACCCCGCTCCAATATCTCATGGCAAATATCTATTACCCTTTGGCGGCGAATGTTGAATGTATCGTCAAAGATATGGATCTCTTTGATGCCTAATCTTATGATTTCCTCAAATTCGTCAACTACGGATTTAGCGGTGCGATAACGAAATCTTTTCTCCTGAACGTCACAGAAGATGCAGTGATAAGGGCATCCCCTTGATGAATACATGGTGGTCATTTGAGCCTTGCGCACTGCCGTATAATAGTCATTTAGATTTATCAATTGCCTATTGGGAAAGGGTAAGGAATCCAAAATAGCGGGCATCTCGGCAGGGGGATTGGAATGGATTTGCCCGTCTGATGAGCGGTAATATAGATTGGGGATATTTGTCAGTAGTTGTGGCTCGTCACCCTTTTCTAAGGTGTCGATAAGAAGCGGGAAGGTTCTCTCACCCTCGCCAGGTAGAACATAGTCCAATGTTCCCAGTTGCATCGTTTCTTCAGGCCAATGATTTACATGAGGTCCACCAGCCACAATCTTGGTATCAGGAAGAGCCTCTCTAATTCTGCGAGAGATTGTATACATAGGATAAAGACGCCTGGTAACAACAGAGAGCCCTAGGACATCTGGCTTGTAATCTTCAATATATCGGACTGTATCCTCTATAGACATATTCTTAACGATAACATCCAAGACTTTGATAGAATGCTTCGGATTCACATCAGCAGCAATAGCAAGAAGCCCCAAGGGGGGATATGCTGCGAAGTCTTCTAAAAGATAATTCGGTGTGGTATAGTCTTTTGTTTCCGACTCTCTTGGCAAATTCATCAGTAAAATTTTCATGCTCTATTACCTCCGCTACAGTTCCATCACGTAATTAGCTACTTTGCAGTGTCCTGCTATAACTATGTTTACCACGGCCTAAATAGCGTAATGGTTAGGCGGTCACCAACATTGTGAGCGCCAGAAGAATACTTGGCACCATCCAGTTCCACAAAAAGCCGCGTGCTGAACATCATCTCATGTGCACCCTGGTAAACCTCCCCCAGTAGCTCTATGCCATCCTTGTCCCACCGCAGGTAGGAATGATTGAGGTGGACCTTCTTCCGAAGGGTACCATTGACTATGAAACACAGCTCATCCCCCTCCTTTTCAATTATCACCACCGGCCACCCACCGCTTTGAGGTAATTCCTGCCATAGCTCCTCCCAAGGTGGGAGCTTGAGTCTAAATTGGTCAATCTTGCCCGTCGTGCTATTTACCATATCAACCTGAATGAACTGATCCGGAGTTATAGCAATCCTTGGATACAATGCATCAGAGCCAATAACCGCTACCTCGTGCCGCAAAGGAGACGCCGGATTTACCCAAAACTGCCACTGAACGGTGAAGTCGCCTAAATAAGGTCCTATAGAAGCCGGTGAATACTTCTCGTTTACCCTGAATTCTCTTGAATCATAAATGTGAGTAGCCTCTTTGACTGATTTAGTAATCCGGTTGCTGCCCTGATACAGCGCATCAAAGGCAACATCGAGGCCAAGACATAGCTTTCGCCTGTTATCGGGCACAAAATCTAAAAACAGCTTTGCCGATGGATTCGCTTTGAAAAAAGACTGCATACTGTAATATTGCTGGTTTATAGGGCTCAGCATCCTAGCTACTTCTTTATTGCTATACCATACACTTTGGGCATTAAAGATTGAAATGGCTATCAGGATTACGGCAATAGCATACCTGAGATGTTTCCGCTCATACTTTTGCCCCAATAAAAGTCCGATGGATATCATCACCATGCAATTGGGAAAATAGAAATGGCGTGGCTGTGTGAGCACATATTCCAGGGTGTTAGTGGTCAATCTGCCAGCGGATAGGATGAACATGTAGGATAGAGCCAAAACCAATAAAGGCAGAACCAAGAAGGCATTCTGCTTCCTTAGCCTGAAGAAGGGGATCAGGCACAGCCCGAGAAGGAGCTTGAATAGGTTTGTCCAATCTGTAAAGATATTGTTGGGTAGGCGTAGATATATGATGTCTAAGAATTGAATGTCGGGTCTTATGCCAATATTTTTGATGAAGACGCTCTCCCAGAGCCCCAACCCAACAGCTTTGGTCGCTGCTATTAAATTGCCACCGATTAGAGTATCAGTCACTAAGGACACATCGCGCTCGGTTTTGGTTATTTGGAACATATAAAAACTGACCAGGAAAAACACCAGATAAGAAGCCAGCACGCTATAAAGGAGTGGCCTCAGGCGTTGCTTTGAGCCTTTCTCCTCTTCTCCTGAAAGTGCATACTTCACCCAAACAATCAGAAGTAGGATAGCGGGTGCTAGGATAGCAGCTTCATAGAGAAGAGCTAAGAGCAAGGCTAAGAAAACACCGGAATAGAAGTAAATCGCTCTGCCAAGCTGGATATAACGGATTACTAAAAGTAAGGCGAGAAGAAAGAGGCTGGTTCCAAGAACAAGATATACATGATAAGTCCAGACTGCAGTATCAAATTGACTGGTGAGAACAATGAAAAGTAGACCAAAAATGGCTGAGAGCGAAAAACGGGTGTTGAGCCGAGATAGTATCAAAAATACAAGGAAGCCGTTAGTTACATGTAGGGCGATGCTTAGGATATGATATAGAGCAATATTATCCCCAAATAGAGTGTATCTGGCAAAGAGCAACAGGTGAGCCAGTGGCTGAGAGCGGGGGTTCCCCAGCAGCTCAAAGGTAGCCACCCCTTTGATATCCTCTGATGACCAGCCTGTATTGCCAAAAAGAACACGAATAAACCAGTAATCGCTTCTAAGGATATTGTCCACTATCGGGGAAAACAGGAAAGCACCAACAATGGCGTAAAGCAGCAGCACTACCATCATCATTGTAATTGTTGGTCTGCGCCTTATGCTGCTTGCTGCGGTGAGCACGAGCGAGTAGCCCTTTTCGGCAAACCTCTCCCCGATTTCCCTCATAGCAAATAGCTTTTCCCTCATGATGTTCCCATAACTACAGGTGTTCCAGCTCGTAAAGGGTGTAACTGATGGTCAGCCCTTGGGGGGTGTATCCACCTCTCAACACCTGATTTATATACCCCACGACATCGTAGAAATCCTTGTCGGTTAACCCGTAACCGTTGCCTAGCGGACGAATGAACCGTTGCCCGTGTTTCAAAATGTATACCAGGTCGCTGTCCGGTATCATGAACATCTCAGCATCGTTGGTCAGGTTTGTCCCCCGGGGTAGTACATTTGCTGTGCCATCGGGACCAAACTGCCAGCTAAGCACCCGGTGGTAGACTTTGCTTCCGTTTACAATATCCGCTCGAGGTTCCCTGAGGGATGGGGTGGGTCCGGCAGTGGTTAGGCTGAAGTGCGTCGGGCTAATGCCCAAATCATTTACGTAACCAAGAACGTTGCCGTCGCTTTTGGCATCCTCCACCAGCAAATAAAACTTGACGTTCTTTGCTGGATTGTCCTCTGGCAACGTGCTTCTGATTTCCCCGAGGTCATCGAATCTAGCTAGAAAATCCTCAAGCCCCTGGAACTTCTCAAACCTCCTATTGGAAAGGTATTCATAAGCTGCATGGGGATATCGCGGATGTCCCGTCTCCCCAGTGTCAATATCGGTAATAATGATATCCCCATAACTTGTGTTCTCCTCAATATACTCTGCCAGAGCGACGATCTGATTGGGGTGTCTACCCAAGTATTCGAAATCCCACCGCCCGACATTTGTGCCATCATCGGGATAAGCAAACATGTGATAGCTCATGTCGAACTTTTCCACCCTCTCCTTGGCAATGGTCACCACGGGAACCAAGGCGAGAAGGAGAAGGATGAGGCAGGAAAGCCTGACTGCCAGCTTCCACTTTGATGAAACCAGCCTATATGCCAGCCGCACCAAAGCCACACTCGAGAAGGCAAACAAAAGGGCAAGAAATGGCAGCAAAAGACGGATTACATAGGGGGCGTTGGATACCGTGTTTTGGAAGAAAATAACTAAGTAGGCGGCACCAGCAACCCCGAAAAGCAAAATAAGCTTCGCCTGACGCAGGATCTCCTGCCTTCCAGCATTATCTGAGCTG
>SMTZ1_10003921_pt1 | contig 15761 bp, 15 predicted proteins | sample DeeMarSWOR136_30_FD_25667 | JGI IMG/M metagenome (IMG submission 25667)
CCTCTATGTATGTTTCGAGCTTCAGCGACAAGTTTGCCTGATTTGACTGGTTTCAAGAAATTGATTTTCATCTCAACTGTGACGGGAGTGCCTTCCATGTTGGTTGAACCATATATTGCCCAAGCTGCTGCTGAATCAGCTAGACTCGCCATAACTCCTCCATGAACTGTTTCAAGAAACTGAATATGTTTCTTATCGACTTGTATTGAAAGACGTGCATAATTATCGTGTACTTCCTCAATTTTCATGTTTAGAAGTTGATAAAACGCGCTGTTTTCACCTTGACTAATCATTTTTTCTAGTGCAGTTCGCATAGTTCTCCACTAATAGGAGAATGTAGATTTCAATGCAATTATCTTTTTCTACATGATCTATGAGGCAATATTCTATGTCTTCCTGTAATGGTTAATGATGGCAAAGTCTATAAGAACAAACCTGTTTGGTTTTGCTATCTTGGAGGAAAATCGTTGAAAGAATTGAAGGATTACCGTGACTTGGGGAAGAATTTGAGTGAAACTCTCAAGCTTCAATGCTCTCCCTTAGCCATAAAGCTTGTAGAAAGTGAGAATGCGTTTCCAGAGAAGACTAAGAGGCCGAGGCTAATGAATATGAAGATAACCATGTGCCAAGGATTCGCTTTGTCAAGAAGAATAGGGTGGACGATAGGTCTAACAGCCGAAGAAATGATGTGTACTCCAAATCTTATACTCTACGGACTGGTTGAGCTTGAAGATCAAAACGCCTTCATAGAAGCTTTTCGAGCCATGAATTACTATGCGACAGAAGAAATAACCAAGAAAGCTGTTTCAAACATGCCACGTTTAGGACATGGAAAATACAAAGGAATAGCCGTATCCCCGTTGGCGTGGACAAAAATAATCCCTGACTTAGCCCTGATATACTGCAATTCAGCTCAAGCAATGAGACTAATCCAAGCCACGGTCTATAAGACTGGAGAGAGCATCACAACTCCGCGACAGAGTATATGGTGCAACACAAGATCATGAGTTAATATTCACAATGCCCAAAGAATTGATGAGAGACATAGTCCCAGCCTTAAAAAAAGCAGGCTATGAAAAGGGAATAAGATACCCAATGCCGACAAATATAACAGAACCAATGACGATACCAGATGCATGGAAAATCCTCGATAGTAAACTGAAACAATAGACCCTGATGAATACCATACGAAGAATCTCAAAAGAAGAGTATCAGCAACTCAGATTGGCTAAATCATTCACATAATAACACATGGAAAGATATCCAAAGCTTTAAGCATCACTCAGACTCCTTGATCTTCTATACTTGATTTTGCCTTCAAGAAGAATAAGTATATCATTCAAGAAATACAGCATAGACGAGTTGAATAGAAGGATGTGTTGCGATACATGTTGGAACTAGACTTGAAGGCGGGTTCACTTCTTTGTTTCTTGGGAAGATTTCTCTCATCGAACGTCTATCTCATCGTCGTAGACAATAAGGCAGTTGCTGTAGATAGTGGAATGCCTTGGACTGCGAACCGTGTCCTAGACTATCTGAGCAAAAACCGTTTAGAGCTGGAGTACATTCTTCTAACCCATAGTCACTTCGACCATGTCATGGGTGTCAATAGACTCAAAAAGCAGGCGGAAACTAAGATTGTAGCTCATACCAAAAGCAAATGTGGAGACGTGAAAGTCGAGGATGGAGATGTCATAGAAGCCATTGACGGCAGACTCAGCTTCTCAGTATTGTACACCGGGATTCACAAAGCCGATCACCTATGGTTCTTTGAAGAAAGCAACCAGATTCTCTTCATTGGAAACCATATTATCACCTCAACAGGTCTGGAAACTCTACAGAAAAAACATGGCATGGAACCAAAGATCATATTGCCAGGCCATGGAGAGCCAACTCACCTTTGAAACTTATTCTATTAGCCGTACTCATGTCATTTTCGAAAAAGGTTTGAAACATTTTTTTTTCAAGGAATAGGGGGGAGTAGGTACCCTAGGGACATTCAAGTCTAAACCTATGTTAATTGAACCCGCTTTGAAACATAGGTTACAGAAATGAGACTGTTGCATCTTTCGACATGTACACATGTGCGCTACTGGAGACAACGAAAATGTGCGTTACATGCAAAAAGTAAACCAAAGATGATGTTGAAGCAATTTTGGAAAAACCTGAACGCGCCGCAAACAAAGGAGAGCCAACTTTCCTGTGTATTGAAATTCAGCTTTTAATTCATGCGTGTACGGGCAGATCGGTCGGCTTTTGGAACATTGTTTTGTTTGAAGCAACCTAATTAAAACGAGAACCGAGAGAAATCTCGAGACTGACATTGGCCAAGTTTGAGCTGCAGGCATATTCGAGTCTGTCAAACGGTTTGATACTGCGAAAAGCAATCCATATAAGTGGTTTTGCAGTGTCTTTCATTAGCGTTCACCTTTTCAATGATTATTGGGTTCTTCTATCGTTGTTTCTGGTAACTGTTTTCTACGTAATATCTGAATTGGCTAGAACTAATGGGATCAACGTTCCAGTTTTCTCAACAATAACTCATAAGGCAAATGCATCTAGCGGCGAAATCAACCATTTTGTGACTGCGCCCATATCCTTCGCTATGGGTATTCTTCTTTCACTTCTAGTTTTTCCAACCCAAATAGCCTATGCGTCCATTGCTGTGCTTACGCTCGGAGATGGTTTCGCCAGCATTTTTGGCAGGATTTTTGGGAGAACTCCCTTTTTCTTCAACAGAAAAAAGACTACTGAGGGTACGATTTGCGGATTCACCTGTGCATTTTTAGGATCCATGTTATTTGTGAATTCCTTGGAAGCCCTTGTTGCAGCTGCAGTGGGGATGCTGGCAGAAAGTCTTCCCTTGCCGTTAGACGACAACTTAGTCACACCATTAACCGCTGGAACTGCACTAATCTTACTTAACTTGTTTTAGAATGATGCAGCTGCTTGACATGCGTGGCCTTCAAAATGAACCGCATATACTGGCTATTTGACAAAAATGTTTCCAGTTACTCTGCCTTATAGTAGGCTAGTCAATGTTTCTATCAAATGTTTGAAAGAATTGACAGTATCTCTTCAAGGGAGTTTATAGTGTAGGTTGGTTCTTCTAGGTTCGATGTAATTTTATCAGTGTATCTGTCGTTCCATTTGTAGAGGATGGATTTCATACCAATTCTGTTCGCTCCTAGAATGTCCTTGGATATTCTGTTTCCCACCATAACAGCTTCACTTGCTTCAACACCTAACTTCTTCAAAGCCGTAAGGAATATCTTCTCATCTGGTTTCTCGTAGCCAACATCAACAGATGTGACAATGACATCAAAATAATGTTCTATTCCAATTTTTTCTAATGCAATTCTAACATGTTCTTCTCTTGAAGTGTCCGTGTTCGTTATTATCCCAAGTTTATATCGATTTTTCAGTTCGCGTAAAACCTGATTTACATAGGGAACCATTTGCAGTTTCACTTCCCATAAATGCCTATCCTCCATGACATCTTCAACTATAAGCGTGTCACCAAGATCAAAGAATATTGCTTTAATCACGTTCGATCCCTCATAAGCTACAACAATTGGAATTATTAGTTTTTTTTGGAAACTAACTAGTTGATAATTAGTTGAATCACATGGAGCAATCTATGAATTCCGTGGTGCGAGCCAACAATCAAGTCTTATACGCTTTCTGTGACTCGCAAACTTCAAAAAGATCAATAGCCTTTGTAGCTGCATGCACGAGTGAATTGAATATGGATAACCTGTTTGAGTCCATTGAAATTTGTACTATGGAACTTAAGAATAGGATAGTTATGCCAGCTATGGGTACAAACTTTGCAACTGAGGATGGCTTTGTAACTCGGCGTTTAGTGAATTATTATGTGGAAAGAGCCAAGGGCGGTGTGGGTCTGATAATCGTTGAGGGTGCTTATACAGAGTCCAGAGGCAAGGGCAGCATCAGACAGTTAGCTGTGGACACCGATGACAAAATCTCCGGGTTGAAGCAGCTAGCACGCACAATAAAGGCGAACAGTGCTAAAGTTGCGGTTCAATTATTCCATGGTGGCAGACAATCTCACTCCTCAATCATTGGAACCCAGCCAGTGTCTGCGTCGGAAGTTTTCTGTCGATTGACACAGGAAACCCCTAGAGCATTGACCGTGGAGGAAATTCATGACGTAGTAGAAGCCTTTGCTGAAGGAGCAAGGAGAATGAAGACAGCTGGGTTTGATGCGGTGGAAATTCATGGCGCCCACGGATATTTGATAAATCAGTTCTTGTCTCCGCTTACAAATAAACGAACTGACAGTTATGGCGGAGACCTGAGGGGTAGAACTAAACTTCTCCTCGAAATTCTAGGGCGTATTAGAGACAAGGTGGGTGGTGATTACCCCATTCTTTGCAGAATCAACGGAGATGATTACATCGAAGGTGGTCTTACCTTTGAAGAAGCGAAGAAAATTGCGCAGATGCTGGAAGATGCAGGTGTGGATGCTCTCCATGTATCTGGAGGCATCTATGATTCTCCGGTACCGGTCACAACGGGTCCTATGGCTCTTCCTAGAGGTCATATGGTGCACTTGGCTGCCGGGATAAAGGAAGTTGTTGATGTTCCAGTTATTGCTGTGGGAAGAATAAACGGTCCTGAACTTGCTGAAAAGATTTTGCAGGAAGGAAAAGCTGATTTGGTTTCTATGGGAAGAGCCTTGTTGGCTGATCCTGAGTTACCGAAGAAAACTGCCGCTGGAGCGTTAGATGATATTAGGAGATGCACTGCTTGTGATGAGTGCATAGCTAGATTATTCTTCAACGAGGAAATCGTTTGTTCAGTCAACGCTGTGTTGGGAAAGGAAGAGAAGCTTAGAATTAAGAAGACGGAGGTTCCGAAGAAGGTTCTGATTGCAGGTGGAGGACCTGCAGGCATGGAGGCGGCTAGGGTCTCAGCCCTTAGGGGACATGAGGTTATCTTGTATGAGAAAAATAGTAGGTTGGGGGGACAACTAAATTTAGCTGTTGTTCCACCCCACAAGGAGGAATTGAAGAGTATCACGTTGTATCTTGAAAATCAAATTCGTAAGTTTGGAGTGAAAGTTGTTTTGGGAGAAGAGGTTACTCCTCTACTGGTTGAAAAAAATAAACCCGATGTGCTGTTTATTGCCACTGGATCGGTTCCACTTATTCCGAGAACTATTGAGATCAAAAATGGCGAGGCAGTTACTGCTAACGATGTATTGGCTGGCAGTGCTCTGGTCGGAGAAAAAATTGTTGTCGTGGGTGGTGGAATGGTTGGTGCTGAAACAGCAGACTTCTTAGCTGAGAAAGGTAAAGAAGTGACGATTTTGGAGATGATGGGAAGAATTGGTATGAATATGGTTCCTATGACAATATCAATGTTATACCGGAGGCTCAAGAAACTCGGTGTGGTCATGATTACTGATGCAAAGGTTGAGGAAATAACAGAGGGTAGTGTAGTCTACGAGAAAGATGGAGAAAGACAAATCGTCAAGGCAGATAATGTGGTGCTGGCTATGGGATCAGAACCGGATAAAACCCTAACGAAGGCATTGAAAACCGAAGTGACAGAAACTTATACCATAGGAGACACTCGAGAACCAGGCAAAATCTTGGATGCAATCCATGAAGGCTATCGACTAGCCTATCAAATTTAGCTCAGTGTACGCACACATTGGTTTCAGCTTTCTAATAGCAAATTGGAGCTAAGCGGGCTTCAAGCAGGCAGTCCTTTCGACATGCTGCATCCATAAAATATTAGATTTGCACGTGCGGCGGTACCTTCAATATTTATTAGGCGAATAGAATGTTTTCCTATTAGGAAGCTGAGTTTATGAAAGAAGCCGATGTCTATGAAGAATTGAGAGAGAAAATTAGTTTATGGCCTATCAAGATTCCGAGAATGAAAGAAACGTTGGATTTGCTCAGGATCTTGTTCACTGAAGATGAAGCAGAGTTCCTAATCCATTTCACGGCTCCATACCAGGATTCGGAGACAATGGATCAAATGGTTGAAAGAACTGGAAAGTCTCAGAAAGAAGTTGAAGCTCTTGTGGATCGTTTGGTTTCGAGAGGATTGATTTTCAAGTATACAAGTAAAAGGGATGGTGAAGTGCGTTACAGCCTTCTGCCTATGGTGCCGGGAATCTTTGAGTTCTATTTCTCCAGTGGTCGCGATTCTGATGAAAAACGGAAAGTAGCCGATATTGTTGAGAAATCTTTCCTGAAAGGTTATGGCATGGAGATCGGCGCGTCCGAATACCCTTGGGCACGAGTGATGCCGATTGAAAAGACGATAACTGTTAACAAGAAGATAAGTGGAGACTTGGTAATTCTACCATTCGAAAAAATGAAGGAATTTATAGAATCTTCCCGAAAAATAGCTGTCATAAATTGCGCGTGCAGAACGAAGAAGAAATGTGATCATCCATTAGAAACCTGTCTCGTCTTCGATTATTCCGCGGATTTCATGGTGGAGAGAGGGCAGGGACGCTACTTAACCATTGAGCAAGCATTGGAATTGCTGGAGATGTGTGAAAAAGCAGGTCTAGTTCATTCTACCTTGAACGCTCAAACGAGACCCACGTTTATATGCAACTGTTGTACATGTGCTTGTCTAATTCTGAGAGGACTCACTGAACTACATAATCCCCGAGCATTTGCCAAATCAAATTTCGTTCCCGTAAGAAACGATGAACTGTGCAATAGATGTGGGAAATGTATTCGCATTTGTCCCATGGATGCCCATATATACCATGCTCCTCATGATGAAGAGCCAGAGAAAATCCTTCTCCTAGAGGAAAGATGCATAGGATGTGGACTTTGTGCCTATCATTGTCCAAACGATGCAATAAAGATGATAAAAGTCAACGATCAAGTTCCGGAGGAAACTCCCCGTGAAGCCATAATACGAGTTGAAGCAGAACGTATTCATTAGAGAGCTAGAATAAACAAGCAAGAACTAACAAGGATTAAACAACAATGCTAAGAGCAAGATGAATGATTTTCTTTTATCAATGATAAAGGATTAGATGCCAATTTAGATTGGTGACTTCGCACACGCATGATGTTCCAAAAGTATTTCTTTAGAATTATGAGAAGATATACATACACGTGCAGAGTAATGGTTTTGTGAGCTGGGCGTCTGAAAATGATTAGTACCGAAATCACGAAGTTGCTCAATATTCAGTATCCTATAATTCAAGGCGGTATGGTTCCAGTTTCTGATGCTGAGTTAGCAGCTGCTGTTTCAAATGCAGGCGGATTTGGAATCATAGCTTCAGCTGTATTCGCCTCCGGCAAAGAATTGCGGGTGGAGATTGAAAAAGCAAAAAAACTGACCAGCAAACCTTTTGGAGTGAATATCAGCCTTTTTCCCGCAGCAAGACTGTTGCCTAATGACGAATTCATTGAAGTATGTGTTGATGAAGGGATTAGTGCAGTTGAAACCTCAGGTGTACGAAGTCCAGATGAATTCGTGGACCGTTTGAAAAACGGGAATGTGAAACTGATCCATAAAGTAGCTGAAGTAAGACATGCTGTAAAAGCTGAGAAGATTGGCGCAGATGCTGTGGCAATAGTGGGCGTGGAAAGTGGTGGTCATCCCGGATTACATGACTTGACTTCGATGATACTTGTTCCGTTGGCAGTTAATGCTGTGAAAATACCAGTAATAGCGGGCGGAGGGATAAGTGACTCTCGCAGTTTTGTTGCTGCTCTTGCATTGGGTGCTGAGGGAGTAGTCATGGGAACAAGATTTATGGCAACAAAAGAATGCAACATGCATCAGAAATTGAAGGAATGGATGGTGAATGCGAAGGAAAGTGACACAACAATTGTTATGCGCTCCATTAAAATGAACACAAGAGCAATGGAAAACAAAACCGCGATGAAAGTACTAGCGAAAGAGCAGGAACTGAAACAGAGAAAGTCTTCTTTCGAAGAAGTCTTGGTGGAATTGATGCCTTTGATAAGCGGAGAACAAACGAGAAAGGTCTTCGAAAAAGGAGAGCTTGATGCAGGAATAGCAGCCTGCGGACAAGTTGTAGGCTCAATCGACAGAATATCAAGTGTAAAAGACGTAATTGACAACATCGTGAAAGGTATACCCTCCGTTCTCAAACGCATAGATTCAATGGTGTAATCTAATTGAGCTCACACGAAAAGAATCTCTATCTGCAACCCACTTTCGTGATTGATTCTGATTCAAAGATCATAAAAGAAAAAGCTGCTGCACTCACAGAAAAGTGCAACTCTCAAAAAGAAAAGGCGATAGTGCTATTCTACTATGTTAGAGATGAGATATTCTACACTCCACTACCCGATTCCTTTTCAATAACGGAATATCGTGCAAGCAAAACACTACGAAGAGGAGAGGGCTACTGCACTCAAAAAGCAATACTCTTAACAGCACTCGCCAGAGCAGCTCACATACAGTCCAGACTAGGATTTGCAGATGTAATAAACCACCGTATTCCAGAGGAGCTCTTCGAAAAAATGGGGACAAACAAGTTTGTTTATCACGGCTACTCTGAGCTTTGGTTGAATAATAGATGGGTAAGAGCAACACCTGCTTTCAACAAAGAGCTGTGCAATAAACTTGATATAAAACCTGTTGAGTTCGACGGAGAGAAAGACGCTGTTTTTCACAAGAGGGACAAGAAAGGAAGAACTCATGTAAAATATGTGAAATATTATGGATCATACACGGATATTCCATATGATGAGATGATGCAAGCCTTCAAAGAAGAATATGCAAAAATGAACGGTTGAAGCCTCGAAATTTTTTGGATAGTGTTTCCAGAAGGAATTCCAGGATAGGACCGACATATGTACATCTGTTTGGAATCTAATCTTACTCTAACTAGCAGTTCACTATCTTGTGTAAGTCTAACTTTCTTTGATCCTGAGATACGAGTTCCTATGCCTTCTTACTTTTTGAGTAGTTTTCAGTTGTTTCAAATGTTTCTTGATCATTTGGCCTTCCCAGTAACGAAGCAGTGGCTCAACGTAACGAAAATTACGATAAATTGGAGCAAATTCCACAAGCTGATCAATAGTCTTTTCACTTTCTAGCAAAGAAAGAATTCTCTCACTTCTTTCATCTATTATTCTGTAAAACTTGTCAAACTCAGCATCAATATTCCGGGTGATTATTCCTCTGTGAGATGATACTACCACTTGCGGAGATAAAGCTCTAAGTTTCTTGACCGATTCTCTAAATTGTGGAATACTTGATTCTCTATGACCATACCAAGGGAAAGATGTTAAATCATAATCAAATGAGAAGAGAATTCTCTCTCTTGGTTCAATAAAACAGTAATGATCTTTTGTATGTCCCGGCGTGTAGACAGGCTGAAGTGTCGTTTTCCCAAAATTGAAGACTGTCCGTCTACTATAGCTGTCAGTAGGCCTGCAATCTTTGAATTTCATCTGCTTTTTCGCGAATCCTTGCCAAACTTGAGTGAGCTCTCTACTTACGAATCTCTTGGAAAGAGCCACTACATTTCCACTCGTATCAAACCCTTCTTCTGGTACATACAATGGCCTATCTTTGAATACCCAGTTGCCTGCAGAATGGTCAGGATGTGTATGAGAATTGATGACATAACTTACATCATATTTTCTTTTCAGTTGTTTCAGAATCCTAATACCACAACCTGTATCTATCAATACTAGATCTTCGTCTAGAATGAGAATGGAATGTGAATATGGGAATCTGCCTTCATTCTTTCCCTTAACCAAGAATATATTATCGGTAATAGCTTCTTCATTAAATACCATTTTTGTACATTGAAAAAACCAAACTGTACGCTAAAAATCCTTCCGTTCCTCCATCATAATTCTCTCAATTCGATTCGTGCAATAGTGCTACTATGTTCGAGCCTGAGACCTGAGAGTGGACAAAACCAAGACTATTATTTGACATCAAATATGATGATAGTCTCATGTTTTCCGGTTGTACCTTTAGTCTTTGAAATATTGTAAAACTTTTTTCATGCAGTCAAAAGAGCTTCTCAGTTTGCGGATATCAAAGAAGAAAGTCATATTGCACAAAACAATGTGCCTCATGCCGAGTTTGGCGAGCTTTTCTATTTGGCTTATTATTTCATCTGGAGTACCATGCAAGTAACAATCTTCGCACATCTTTCGCGGGATTTTTTCCAGTGCGTCTAATACTGTTTTTCGATCGTATCGAGTCGGAACATAGTGGAGGAGTCCATAGAAGTTTTCACCGAAGGGATGTTGAATATCGTATCGCTCAAAGACGTCATTTGGCAATGTCAACATGTAGTTCTTCGCTAGTGGTGTTTCAAGCATTCTAAGGCATTCGCTGTGGTCTTCATCCAAGACTGTGTAAGCCCAGAGGGCAGGAGTTATCTCATCCGGGGTTCGACCTGCTTTTCTTGCAGATTCCTTTATTGTTGCAAGTCCTTCTTTGTAGAAATCGAGATTTAAGATGGCGGGTAACCATCCATCTCCTAGTCTTCCAGTTATTTCAAGCATCTTAGGGCCATGGGCTCCAATCCATATAGGCGGATATTTTCCATCTTCATAGGGTTTCAATCCAAGGACTGCATCCTTCAGCTTCCAATATTTCCCTTTAAAATCGATTTTTTCGTCGTTTTCCCAGAGCAACCTGATTATCTTGATGGATTCTTCCAGCCTACTCGCCGGTTGGTTCCATTCAATCCCGTACGGCGTGACATTTTCTCCTTCACCAGCACCGATTCCTAATATCATACGTCCCTTGGATATATGATCCAGCGTCAAGAAGGCTTGAGCTAGCATAGCTGGGTGTCTTCTGAATGTTTCAGTAACACTTGGCCCCAAGAATATTTTTTTGGTATTCCATGCAGCGACAGCTAGGGTGCAGAGAGTTTCAAAGAACACATGAGGATTATCTTGGAACGCTGCCAACTCAACAACATCTGGAGTCCATATTGATTCAGGTACCCAACCCATCAGATGATCTAACCACCATGCAGAATCATAACCTGCATCCTCAATTCTCTTGACGGTGTCGATGCCCTTATCGAAAGGAGGAAGAAACGCGCTCATCGTTCCAATCTTTACGTCGTCAACACTCATTTTCGTCACTGAACAGGTATAATTTTCATCTAACTTATTTAAACCATGTTTTTAACTGGATCGTGTGCGCTTTCTCAGGTTTGGTCTTAGGGCTCGATAAGGCTTTGCTATTTGTTAAATGCAAACTTTTATAAAAGCAATCATCACACGTTGTGAATTGTTGGAGCGAGATTGAATGGAAACGAAAGAAAGATTGACTGAGCTAATTAGAAAACAAATCAGTATTGAAAACATTAACGTTGAAAAGGTTAGTGAAACGGAAAAGAAAGTTGGTTATGCTGCTGCAAAATTATTCCTACAAGTAATACGTGCGGACTCGCAGAAACACGTTGACATATTGAATGGAATACTTGAAATACTACGGGGGATTCCTCCGTCTGAATCACTAGACGCGCGTGCGTGGTGGGAGTATAAACTCGAAAGCTATATTGACCCGGTGTTGGTTAAGAGAGAACTCGAAGACCACATGAAGAGAGAATCTGAAATGATAGTACATGTTGAAAAAGAGATTACATCGACAAAAGATGAAGGATTGAAGCAACTGTTGAACCATATTCTAGACGATGAGAAAAGGCATCATAGAATTCTGAAAACAGTAGTTGACAAATTGTATAAGATGCACCCGTAAACCCGTGCAAGACAGTTCAAAACGAAGCGGCATATTAGAAGAAGGCGTCGCCGTTTTTGACGGATGATTCCGTGTACGTTGAAGCAGCCGTATGCGCTTGACTAACCGTTGGAAGTTTTGCTTCTCGAAGGAGATAAGGCTTGAGATAATGTTTCACTTTTTCGTTAGATTTTGAACTGCAGAAGCTATTATGAAGAGACCTATCAATACCAATATTGTTGCGAAAAGATTCAGAGAATACCCTAGGATTCCAGCTCCACCTATGGCAAGAGCTACGATGCCAACAAAGAGACTGAACTTGCTTACTGCGATTCCAGTTCCAGCTCTAACAGCATTAAGCCCTATCAGAATCAATCCTACCCCTAATGCTAGGTAAGGTCCAGTGTCAATTTGGTAGTAGTCTCCAGCCCACCATCCAATCCCTATCATAATAATGAATGTTCCCCATGCCAAGCCATCCAATGCTTTATTTCTAGCCAATGAATGCACCTCGTTTTTTGATTAATTGAAACTTCATTTAAGCCTTGTGTTGTGATTGTGTGGGCGAATAGCTACTGAGATAACCGCTGAAGCTAACTGCCCAGAGCAGGGTAGGGTATGCAATCATGCGTTCCATTCCTCCTTTGCCTAAGCCTAAGTGAATGTCAGTGATGAAGAGAGCAAGCGCTACGAGTGAGAATGCACCTAATAGAACAGAGAAGTATGAGAAAGGCGGCTTCCCCAATTTGTGAGACATAATGGCGGCAAGTCCTCCGAATGTGAAAGTAATCAAAGAAGCGATACTATGTATTTCTGGAAATGTCTCCGGGAATAACCCGACTCCCATGGCCCCGATACCTGTTAGGATCAAAAGAACAGGGACTATTTTAGAATTGAATGCATGTTGGATGAAGTAGGCACTGGCTAACGCAGTTACGCCAAGCAAGAATACGGATGAATTGAAGATGAGAGAAGTTGTTCCGACGCCTAGATCACTTATGTAATTGTCTGACGCACTGTAATTCGGGTATAACGTTTCTGCTATAATCATACATAGAAGAAACTGGATACTGCCGACAAATAGAAGTGTTCCTGCTACCTTTATGTTATCACACTTCATGATGTGAAGTAGATACTTCAATTATTAAAACTTGGGGTAACCAGCGATACATGCAAGTATCAGTTTCTTCCAAGCCTTAGAAAATAACGCAACTGAGAGCACGCTAGATCAAAAAGTCAATTTGTATTGTGAAGTTGTGAAAATGCTTCATGCATCATAATTTCAGGCAATACGGAAATAATGTATGTCAACTTATCTTATTCAGTCCTGTTTGCATGGGACGAACTCGTAGGTTATGAAGCCTTCAGGTTTTCTTCTCACTGTCGTTAGACGCACTTTCATTTTCGGTTTTATTTTTTTAGGGTCGTCTATCCTTAGCCAAGCTAAGACTCTTACACCTTCCTCCATCTCGGCGATGCCCACTATGTAATTGTCATAATGAGTGAAAGTCGAGGGTTTGACAATGATCATTGTACATGTCAAAAGTTTTCCTTCACCCTTTAACGGAATCCAGTTCATTTCTGATTCGGGACATTTTGGACAATCAGCCTGAGGTGGAAAGTATTTTTCGCCACATTTTCTACATTGGGTCATGTAGATTTTTCCTTCTTTTAATCCTTCGAAGAATTTTTGAATCTTGGCTGTACCGAACTGGAATCTTAAAGGTAGCTCCCTTAGACTGATGTATAATGGTAAGTTGGTTTTCTTTTCATCGATTAAGGGTAATCCTTTTTCTTCAATGTTCTTTTTTGCAATTTCATTCAAGTCAGACACTATAACTCCTCCTATCTATGTGGTTTCTCCAATGACAGTATTGTTACATAGGCGTAGTGTCCTGTCCCTCCTATGTTGTGGGCAAGAGCCCTTCCTTTCCTTATGGTTGCCTGAGCTTCTTCACCAGCAAGTTTGGCGTATTCTTGGCGTAATTGTTTTGTTAGACTGTACATCATGGAGCTTCCAGTTGCGCCTATTGGGTGACCCTTCGCTTTTAAGCCTCCGTCAATGTTGACTGGTATTAGCCCACCATTATAGGTCTGTTTTTCTCTTATCAGTTTCAGTCCTTCTCCTCTTTGACAGAAGCCTAGGTCTTCATAAGCCATAAGCTCTGCAATCGTGAAGCAATCATGTACACATGCGACGTCAAAATATTTGGCAGCGTTGTTGTAATCTATTCCCGCCTGTTTGTAAGCTTGCTTAGCAGCTTCTACAGCAGATTCTAATCCCGAATATTCAAGATTCATAAACATGTCTCTTTTACTCAAGTTTCCCGTTCCGGTTGAAGCACCTATGCCGTTTATCCATACTGGTGTATCAGTAATTTTTTTGGCAACATCTTCGCTGGCTAGTATTATTGCAGCTGAGCCGTCAGTGAGAGGGCAGCAATCGAAGAGTTTCAGTGGCCAAGCAACATATCTAGACTGCATGACTGTGTCAACATCTATTTTTTTCTTAAATTGGGCTTTAGGATTTATCGTTGCATAATAATGGTTTTTTACAGCTATCTCCGCTAAATCTTCCTCCTTTAAACCATATTTCCACATATAACCCGTAGCGTGCAGCGCATAGTATCCAGGGAATGTCATCCCGAAGTTTTCGAATTCCCAGAAGTAGTTTCCAGCTCTTCCAATAAGCTCTATCTGCACAGGATTTGGAGATTCGAACATCTTTTCCACACCTAAGGCTACTGCCAAATCAACGTATCCGCTGGCAACAAAGTTATACGCAGTAGTCACTGCAGCACTGCTTGTTGCACATGCCGCTTCAACTCTCATACTTCCTTTTGGGAGTGTACCGCAGTATTCTGAGCAAATGACGGAGGGCAGAGATTCTGCACTCCATCCGCCGGCACATCCAACTACAAGAAATTCCATGTCTTTGGCTGTGAGGTTTGAGTCTTTTAGAGCTTCACTGAAAGCTTCCCATGCAAGCTCATCGATTCTTACGTCAAATCGGTTACCGAAGTTACTGTGGCCAACTCCAACAATCGCTACGTTACGCAATTCAAACACCCTTTAAAATCTAGTATTAGATTTTGTTTGGGTTTACGAATCTTTGCATGATTTATCTTTTTCGGTTTGCAAACTTGCTTTGGCATGCTCACTTTTTGCATGTTCTTTGTCTTTTAGAAATAATAATTAACTAGTATGTTGATTGTCTTCTGATGATTGAGTTTAGGAGTTTGGGAGGAGAAGATATTGGTTCTTAAAACGAAAGAGGATTATGTTGAGCGACTAAAAAAGATGAGGAGAAATGTGTATATCGGCGGCAAAAAAGTAGGGCATGTGGATGAACGGTTGCTTCCAGGCATCAACGTAGTCAGCGTTACATTTGACATGGCTCATAATCCTGAATTTGAAGACCTCTGTACCGCAAAGTCTCATGTTACTGGGAAAAAAATAAACCGTTTCTGCCACATTCATCAGAGTAAGGAAGATCTGTTGAAGAAGCAGGAGATGACTCGCCTTATCTGTCAACGTACGGGCGGCTGCATTCAACGTTGTATGGGTATAGACGCTATGAATGCGCTTTCTGTTGTTACAAAACTCATAGATATGCAGCATGATACAAACTACTATGAACGTTTTTTGAATTACTTGAAATATTTTCAAGCGAATGATATCGTTGCAAATTGTGCTCAAACAGACGTGAAAGGTGACAGAATCAAGAGACCACATGAACAAGAAGATCCAGATCTGTATTTGCGTGTGGTCGAGAAACGGGATGACGGAATCATTGTTCGTGGTGCAAAAGCACATAACACGATTGCGCCTTACGCTGATGAGATTATCGTTATTCCCACTCGCACCTTGACCAAAGAAGAAGGTGACTGGGCTGTTGCTTTTGCTATTCCTGCTGACACGGATGGAGTTAAACTTGTGGTTCGGCCAGTGTATATGCGTAAAAGGATAAAATTGGACGCACCGATCACAAAGTTTGGAGATGCAGAGTCTTTAACCATATTTGATGATGTGTTTGTGCCGTGGGATAGGGTTTT
>SMTZ1_10016284_pt1 | contig 15760 bp, 16 predicted proteins | sample DeeMarSWOR136_30_FD_25667 | JGI IMG/M metagenome (IMG submission 25667)
GGCCAAGTGGGATCCCGCCGCCATTCCTCCGGAAGCCGTTGACGAGCTGCTCGCCTTCTACCCGTTACACGGTCGACCACGGACGATGATGCGTGAACGGGTCATAGAGAGCATTCGCATTGCCGGGGATCCGCAGTTCTAATGGATTTCCACCGGTAAACGGCTCACAAATTCCGAAAGGCTCCTTGAATCATGGCGGGGAATTTTGGTACGTGAAAAATAACCATCTCTTGCTGGGGATACAAAATGGTTATACCGATACCAGAACCAATTTCAGGCGGACTGATTCTCTCGTATAGATGTTCTGCGAAATGCCTCCATTGCATGTATGCCTGTTCACCGAGATGGAGGGGGGATTGGATCTCCCAAGATGATCTGGAGAGGATGTTAACCCAGCTTTCCGGGAAAATAGAGATGAGCCCCTATGGCTCCGAGACGGTAAGCCTCAATTATGGGCTTCATTTCACCGGGGGCGAACCCTTTTTGAACTACGAATTACTGTGCACCGCAGTGGAGATGGCTGGCCGATTGCGTATTCCCTCCACCTTTGTGGAGACAAACTGTTACTGGTGTGTCGATAATACGGTGACGCGGGAGAAGCTGCAACATCTCAAGGGGAAAGGGCTCCATGGTATTCTCATTTCCGTGAATCCCTTCTACCTCGAGTACGTACCCTTTGAGAGAACGGAGCGGGCTATGGGGATCAGCCTGGAGGTCTTTGGGCAGAATGTCATGGTCTACCAGGTGGAGTACTATCGGCGATTCAAGGCGCTGGGCATTAAGGGCAGGGTTTCCTTCGAGGATTACCTCAAGAGCCTCGAAACAAAGGAGGATCTCATGAGGAACGCGGAATTCTTCCTCATGGGAAGGGCGGCCTATGCATTGGAGCGAAGGATGAAAAATGCCCTCCCCTCGTATCCTGCGAAGTACTTTCTGGGCGAGCCATGCAGGCCGGTCTTCCTGAGAAATTGGCATAACCACTTCGACAACTATGGGAATTACGTGCCTGGATACTGTGGGGGTATCTCGTTAGGGGACTGCCGAGAACTGGAGGGGCTTTTGAGGCAAGGAATACCCATGGAGGAGTACCCCGTTCTCGAACATATCACAAAAGGGGATTTCACGGGGCTTCTCCGGTTTGCCAGGGACTTTGGCTACGACGAGCGCAGAGAAGGGTACCTTTCAAAGTGTCATCTCTGTGCGGATATGAGAAGACACCTCCTGGCAGAGGGGGAATTCAAGGAGTTGAAACCGAGGGAGTTCTACCTACATGTGGAGGACACCATGCCGGAGAGGCCTTGAGAGATCGTTACATAATTATTCGGATTGATCGGGTCGAGTCAATGGTAAAGATCCGTGGCCGTGGCGCCATTCGATAAGTCCGCTCGTCTGAAAAAATCCCAGGAGGTCGGTCATATGCAAAATCGCAAGAAGATGGAAATCAAGATAACGGACGATATTTTGAGGGGGGTGTACGCCAACAATATGGCTGTCGCTCACACAAAGGAGGAGTTCATTCTGGACTTCATAAATATTTTCCCACCGACGGGAATTGTGAACGCCCGGGTGGTGATAAGCCCAGGCCACATGAAGAGAATAATCCGCGCGCTCAATGACAATGTGCTGAAATACGAATCCAAGTTTGGACCGATCAAGGAAGCGCCTGAACCGAAGGACTTTCCCTCGGCATGAAGGGTCATTCCCGGATTTTTTGACTCGCCTCACCCCCCGCTTACACCGACAACTCCTGAAATTGGCCTTTCCGTTCCTGCCGCCGAATTCTCCGAAACCACGGGGGCATCTTGTACTCCTTGCGGCAGCGCTCTATGGTCTCCCCGATCACCTGGATGTTGCTCAAGTCGCCCTCCCCGAAACCCCAATCCCAGAGATAGTTGAGGTATCGGATATCATCGAAGTCCGCACCCATGACCTCGGTGCCCACGCGATCTACCGCGACGTAATCCGTGCCCGCCAGCGCCACCCGGTGGTCCACGGGGTCACCGCTCACTGGCCCCTGACCCTCCATCCCCTCGAAGCCATCGAGCACCCCTAAATCGATGTGTAGGTGCTGCATGACGTTGAACAGGTTGTAGTCGAGGACTTTGTTGCCCGCCTGGGCCGGGTGCATGCGAACCTTGTCGCAGATCATGATGGCGCCCATGATCACGTTCTTGGCGGTAAGCGTAACCCCCACCTGAAGGTGGGTCTTGATCCTCGTGAGCGAGATGATGTAGTTATTCGGGTCGACCATGGTCTGGGCGAGCTTCACCGGGTGAGGCTTCATATCGGGGTGTATCACGTAGACCACCTTGAAAGATTCGGGGTCGTTGAGGTCCATGAGCTCGAGATCGTACTCCTTGGCTAGGGCCTCGTAGCCATACTCCCGAAACCCCCGGGCGGTATTGCCCACAGAGGCACCCTCCGCTACCACGATGCTCCTCTCCCCCCGATCCTTGAGGAACTCGACCACGGCCCGCACCGCGTCCGGGTGGGTGGCACAAAGGGGCGCATGAGTGCTCACGAAGTTGACCTTGACGATGGGACGCCGACCCTTGAGGTCTACCTCATCGGCGACCAGTTCAAGGGCGTGACGAACGTTTGCCTTGCGGTCGTTGCCTTTTACCAGCGCTACTCTTACCATCTCCCCTCCCCCCCCTTGATGCTGTGCTCGCATCATTTGAATTCCCTCAGCAGCCTCACGATCTTATCAACGGGTATCGCGAACCCGATGTTCTGCGCATTCTGCACCACTGCCAGGTTCACACCGATCAGTTCTCCGTCGAGGTTTAAGAGAGCACCACCGCTATTGCCCGGATTGATAGATGCATCTGTTTGTAGCAATCCTGAACAAACGTATCGACACTGTTGGCTTGAAAATGCCCTATCCTTCCCGCTGAGAACGCCTACAGTCACGGAATTCTCCAGTCCCAGGGGATTTCCAATAGCTATGACGGTTTCACCTATCATAAGGTTCCTTATGTCCGCAAATCTTACCTCGCTCACACGATAGGGGAGAGCTGTCTTGATCATGGCAAGGTCGTCATTCTGGCTCAACCCCACCACTTTCGCTTCCAATATGGTGCCATCGAGGAGAACGACATAGATAGTGCTCGCCTTCTGTATCACATGGGCATTCGTCACAATGAGCCCACTTTTATCGAGAATAACGCCTGAACCCAAGCTCTTGTATTTCAACGTGCCTTCCGAATAATTCTCCCCGAAATATTGTCTGAGAAAGGAGTCAAGCTCCTCCCCGTACTGCCCCCACTCGGGATATTCCCTCAAATCAATGACGTTTTCTGTTCTGATATTTACCACGGTCGGGGCATAATCCCTCACCACCTTCACTACGGGTGTTTCACGCGAACTTATCGTGGTGCAGGCAGTAGTGCACAAGGTTGAAGCCAAGAGAGAAACACAGAGGCCGAAAATGGTTATGACTCTCATACCGTCCCTTCCTGTGAAACCTTTCAGTACGAAACAGCCCTTGCCGCTCAATATGCGGGCTAGTCCGTGCAAAATCCAAACACGCCGAGAGCTCGATTTTGTCGTCGGAATAGCCGTGCGGGGCTCACGACCTCAGGCGAAGTATCTTAAAAATACGTTCACGCCGAGGAAATTTCAAGGGCTCCCCGATCTTCCCGCATGAATCTAAAGAGATACCACAACAGTACCGGGATATGGCTTTGCGATCTCCTGCACTGGCCATTGAAGAACCAGGCCGACGGTGGACATACTGAATCGTGGCTTAACGGTTTTGAAATGCTCGGGGAGGTTTTTCGGCTATTCCGAGGCGTGGGCCCCTAAACGGGGCCGGCCCCAAAGGGGCTCCTTTATATGTTCGCTCTCGCCCAGTTGGCCCACGCTAACACGGTCTCCATGAGAATGAGCATGATATCAAGAGGATCTTCTCGTCCCCTTATTTCGCCCACGCAGGCATCGCTTTCATGCAGCTGGCAGCCCGGGCGAGGGCCCTCTCGTCGTCCAAGTCCGGCTGCCAACTTTTGAACCATTCCGCCACGCCTGTCTGGATTTCCTCTCGTGGTTTGAGATTCCCCCTCTCGTCAGTGCAATACCTGCAGTAGTTTTGGGCTGGCCCCTTAAAGTCAGGCATGTCTAGTGGTGCGGCACATGAGTGGCAAAATCGTTTCATTGGCATCGTCCCCCTTACCTGAAAATCTACATCGACTGTGTGCTAGGTACGATGTTCAATAATCGGCAAAATACACCGTGTCAACATGTTCTGGAAAAAATCCCTCTACCTCAGCTTTCCTTCCAGGACGCTCTTCTCTGCCCCGGGAGGGGTGTAGATCCAAAACATACGAAGGGGCTCCTGGGCGGTATTGATGATTTGGTGCTTGATATTGGGCGGTAGGAAAACCACGGACTCCGGTCCCACTGCTTCCCGTTCTTCCCCGACCCGAACCTCCCCTTGGCCCGAGACGATGATCCACGTCTCACACTCCGCGTCATGGCTGTGAAAACTGCTGGATCTGCCAGGGGGCAGGATGGTCATCCCCACCGCTAACCCTTCCACGCCTTGCTGGAGGCTGGGGGAGATTAGAACCTTCAGCTCTCGCTCGTGAGGCGCAGGGGTCGCAAAGCTCCGCGCTTGGCTAGATGTGACAACGATCATTCTCCACCTCCTTCCTTTCTCCTGCGGGGTGTCACCAATCCCGAAAGAGACCCATCAATCAACCATATTCCCCGATATAGGAGGGGGTACAAAGGGTAAAGTACAGGTCCCGTGCTCGAGGAGGTCATTACGGTCACGTTACCCCCGAACGCCCCCGTGGTAAAAGTGATAGTCTCCGCCGGCGGCCCCTCTACCCTATGCCCTTCCCGGCGACTGGCTTCGCCCGTTCAGGATCCCGATCCGGCCAATGCATAAGCTGTGATCTCTACATGGGCTCCTGCGGGCAATGATCTCACCTCCACGGTGGTGCGGCCCGGTGGGTTGGCCGTAAAATACTCGGCGTAGATCTCGTTCATCTTGGAGAACTCACTGAGATCGGTCATGAATACAAAGGTGCTCACCACCAGGTCCATACTTGACCCAGCCTCCTCGAGGATGGCCTTGATGTTCTCCAGGGTACGTCTCGTCTCCGCCTCAATTCCGCCGGACACCATCTGCTTGGTCACGGGATCCATGCCCTTTTCCCCGGCTACGAATACAAACCCCCCGGCCTTCACAGCTTGGGAGTATGGCCCTACGGGAGGACCAGCCTTGTCGGTCTTGATGATCTCGATGGGTTTGTTCCCCTTCGCCATGTCAGAACCTCCTCTCTTTCGTTTTGAGCTCGTGGTTTCGACTCCTCTCCATCCTTATTACTTGTCAGCCCGCTGAGAAACCCCTCAACCACCTTCAGCTGAGAACGAGAAACAGGGGCCCGAGAGGACCCACATTCCTCTATCCACCCACGGGGCAAACCCGTATACACTTCCCATAGCAATAGCAGGGGCCTCGATTCTCCCGACAGGTGGAGACATCCGTGCGTGCGGGAGGCGAAAGCCAAAATGCATCAGAATCGACGTCGGGAAGCACGCTGATTGCGCCCGGGGTACACTCATCAACGCATATCCCGCAAGTCTCCCCCAGACAGACCTTTTCCCGTAGGAGAGCGTTTGGCTCAAGGGGAGCCTCGGTAATGACCGAGTTGAATCGGATTCGGGGACCGTACTGGGGGGTTATCGCGACGTTATTGAGACCGAACTCCGCAAGGCCGCTCAAAACCGCGGCATGGCGTTGGCTGAAGGGACCGAAGCCCGAGTTCTTCGTCATCGCCACGAAACGGCCGTGCCCCTCACCATAGGTGGCCGGAAAGAATATCGACTGGTAGCCCCGGTCCTCGAAGAAATTGGTCAAGAACAGCGCGATCTGATTGAGGCGTTCGTTGATGAAATCATAACCCACTGTTTTATAGAAATAATCCTGCAGGAAGTCGGAACGACCCTCAGGGGAAAGAATCTCCGATTCAGTCGCCATTCCCAGAGCTGGCCAGTTTGATGCGAGCAAGGGGATCCGTATCCCGAAGGCGACAACCGAGCGGGCCTCCTTGACGATGTCCCGGGGGTGGTGCCCCTTGGGGGCTCCCTCAAACCGCTCAGGAATCGCGATTCCAACAAGGCTTGCTCCCTGGTTTATTGCCAGACACCTGACGTCGCGGGTAAGGATTGAACCCATCTGATCCACGGACTGTCCCTCCCTGTAAATGGGCTTGATTAATCCTGGAACTGAAATGGGTTAATCCTACCCCATTCCATCTCCCCGCACAAGATGAGGCTCTGGTCGAACCTCAATCTAAACTTGACATTGCGACAGAGGCCTAGATTGTGTTACCCTCGCTTCTCGGGCCGCATGCACCGAGACGCACGCATTTCGGATATAATTGTTTGAGGGAGGTGACCTTCATGGACAGGACGAAATTCGAAGAGGGATTGCACATCAGGAGAACAGTGCTCGGTAACGAGTATGTTGACAAAACCATTGCTCAGATGGACGAGCTCTCCCGTCCGCTGCAGGAATTGGTAACCGAATACTGTTGGGGCACCATATGGACACGCCCGCAGCTCCCGCGCAAGATCCGCAGCATGGTGACCCTTGCCATGTTGAGCGCCCTCAACCGACCCCACGCACTCAAGATCCATATACGGGGAGCCCTCAATAACGGTTGTACCAAGGAGGAAATCCGTGAGGTCCTGCTCCAGACGGCGATCTACTCCGGTGTTCCAGCTGCCGTGGATAGCTTCCGAGTTATGAGGGAGGTTTTTGCCCAACGGGAGGCATAAGCCCCCAGGCCAGGCCTTGGGGAAAATGGCAATGAGGTGAACCTTAACCCCGCACTAGATTGAGGTAAGGGTATCATGATAGACAAACTGGGATTTATCGGGATCGGGAATATGGGTTTACCCATGGCGCTCCGTCTGATTGAAGCGGGCTATGGGGTAACCGTCTTCGATATTCAGGAGGATGCGATTCGTCCTGTGGCGGCGCGCGGTGCCCGAGTAGCCAACTCACCCGCGGATGTGGCCTCCGAGGTTGGGACCGTTCTGGTGAGCCTGCCAACCCCTGACGTGGTTAAGGAAGTGGCCTTAGGCCCGGAGGGCATCGTGAATGGTTCCACCGTGAGAATCTTCGTGGACCTCTCGACAACGGGACCCACGGTAGCGGAACTGGTGGCAAGCGAGCTCGGGGCCAGGGAAATATCCGTTCTCGATGCTCCCGTAAGCGGCGGTGTCTCAGGAGCGGAGAAGGGGACGCTCACCGTTATGGTCTCAGGGGCGAGGTCGGTATTCGACGAGCTTAGGCATTTGTGTTGGGTGTCAAGGCCGGCCTGGACCCCGAGATCATGCTGAGGGTCATCAACCAGAGTACCGGCCGAAACAGCGCAACGGAGGATAAGTTCCCGCGGGCAATCCTCACCAGGACGTTCGACTGGGGTTTTAAGACCGATCTCATGTATAAAGACGTCAAGCTCTGCCTGGATCACGCGGAGGCACTGGGAGTTCCAATGTGGGTGGGAAACGCCGTTCGCCAGCTGTGGGCATACACCGTGAGCCAGGGCGGCGGGAATTTCGATTTTACCACTATTATCAAATACATAGAGTCTTGGGCCGGTGTGGAGGTCCGGAAATCAACGTTATTTCGATAGATTAGGAGAAAAACCCTATAAGTAATCGGAACCATTATTTTTTTCTTGACTTTTAACGAGTCTTGTGGTACAAAGGAATGCCGACTTTGTCCGATTTCCCGATGATCCGGTGTTTGGATCGAGAGATATTGGAGGGATTTGTATATGAAAACGCAAAAAACCTTCTTTCGTAAATGCTTGATCACCTTGCTGATCGGCATTTTCCTGCTATCCACGGACGCACCCACAAGCCTGGCCGGGGAAATCGTTCATTTCTACCACAACGACCACCTCGGCTCGCCCCTGGCCATGACGGACGAGGATGGGAGTGTGGTCTGGCGCAGGGATTATTTCCCCTTCGGCCAGGAGATTGACCCCGGTGGAGAGACCACTTTTAACCCCCACACGTTCACCGGCAAGGAATTCGATGCCGAGACCGGGCTCTATTACTATGGCGCGAGATATTACGACCCGGTGATCGGTCGATTCATCTCCGTGGATCCGGCCGGAAGCGATCCGTCCGATCCCCAGTCTTGGAATCGGTACGTCTACACCCTGAATAATCCATATAAATATGTGGACCCGGATGGAGAAATAGTGTGGGACGTAATCGATTTCGCGTGCTTCGGCTATAGCACCTACAGGTTTATTGACGACCCGTCATGGTCAACGGCACTTGACTTGGGCCTGGATGCAGCGGGATTGCTTCCCGTAGTGCCTGCATTGGGAACCATAAAACGTGCTGGTACGCTATTGCAGAAGGCGGCGAAAGCGGATGAAGTCCTCGATGCAGCAAAAATTGCAAAGCCAACGGGAAGGGATTGGGTGACCTTCTTAAGGAAGAAATACGGAAAAGAAAACGTTGAGTGGAGTAGTTTAAAACAATTGAGGAAACAGTGGAGGAGGGACAAATCAAAAATTATAGGGGCATGGGAAGAGGCCCACGATAAGAAATGGCCGAAAACTGCTGATGGGAAGCCCTATATTCCACATCATGACCCTGCTCTAAGCGAAGGTGGTACCATTTGGGACATTAAACCCATCCATCCTGCGGAACATGCCAAAATGCATGCTGGAGGGAAAACCATCAAACCTGAGAGGCCTTTTGAGCGATAGAAGGAAATTGTGTCATGGCTAACGTTAGAAAGATGAATGAATTCTTTGATATTGTGGACTCAATTATAACGGAACTATCACAAGGTGACGTCGGAAAGAAGGACCTCTTAAACACCTTTTTTATTCGTGTATTAACTGTTATCGATGGCCAAGAAGGGCTTGATATCAAGTGGAACGGCATAGCTCTTGTTGCACCCGAGGATCTACCGGATCATGTAGAGGAAATTAATGATGATTTTCTTCACGACGCATGGTCCGACCGAAGATAGATTTATGCCTTATGCTTGGTTGGAGATCGTCGAAACTAAATCACAGTCTTTACCCCGATACTGACCTTTTCCCAAACATATTACACCCGGGAGAACACCGATGTTAAGGAAACTATTCTTTCTTTTCTTTGCCATGGTTTTCCTGCTTCCTCCTCTGGTATGTGCTGAAGACGCTTACGTGGAGGAGACGTTCTATGATGCGCCTGGTTTCAATCCCCACCGGAAGTACTTCAACCAGGCGTTCAATGAACGTGTGGATCCGTATAATGGGAACCTCATCCTGACCTATACCGACATTTATCTGCCGGGAGACGGTGGTCTGGACCTGAGACTTCAGAGGACTTACAACAGCAAGATCCGCAGGGAAAATACGGGGGATTGGGATGTTTACGATGACGACCTCATCGCGTGCGACTATGCAGGGCTCGGATGGTCCCTTCACCTGGGGAAGGTATATCCGATAACAATGGTGAGGCCTACCCCCGCGGTGCAGATGCCGGATGGGTCGGTGCATCCCGCTTTTCTCGCCCCGGGCTCTATGATACGGCAGACAAAGGAATTATGGAAATACGAGGAGATTCAAGAAGAAGACGCTAAGTACGTGTACCTAACCCTGAACGATGGAACGGTATACCGCTTTAGGATCAGCGGGTTCTGGGAAGATGAATCCGGCGGAGATGCGACATCCAGCGATCTATGGTATCCGCTGGAGTCCATCACGGATGTGCACGGGAACACGATAATCGTCACCAGTGTCATCAAGAAGAGACACTTTGTGATCGACAACATCTGGATGTCCTCGGGCAATCGGAGGGTACAATTTGCTTACTCTTACCAAGGTGAGGACCCCCATCCCTTCAAGATTCAGGTAACGGTTCCTGCCGGCCAATCGACGTCCACATACACGTACAACTTCCAGATCAGCACCACGGGGCCCGTGCCGCGGATATCCATGCTCACCTCCGTAGAGCTTCCCACCGGACAGGAATGGAAATACGAATACCCCACCGACGACATAGACCCCTACAAGAAATATGAATTACAGAGCATTACCTATCCCCAGGGCGGTATCATCGATTACGAATATGAAACCATTCGTTGCCGTCCCGCTAATATCGGGGAAATCATTCCGTCCCGCGTCGTCACCAAGCGAGTTGTATCGGGACGAGACGTCCCGGGGGGTACCTGGACCTACGGCTACGATAGGGGCAACTCCGATAACGATTACAGCACCGTAACTGGCCCGAACGGCTTTAAGGAGGAATATGCGTTCTACGGCCCCAAGTTCGCCGATTCCGGGAACAACTACCTGATAGGAACCCTCCTGTACAAAAAGGTTTATAATGGCCCGACCCTCGCTCAAGAGGAGAATTACACCTGGGACCACAAAAAGACCATCAGTTATACCACATATCGGTACGCGTCCGTGACGGGCTTCGACATAAATACGTGGGTTCCCATCCTTACGAACCGCACCGTGACCAGAGACGGAGCCGCCTATTCCACGACGTACTCGGATTTTGATCCTACCTATGACTACTTCCCTCAGACAATCACTGAAAGCGGACAGAAGAGCAGGACCACGAGTGTCACATATTGGGATAACCCATCGAGGCATATCCTCGGACTGGTCGATGATGAGACCATCACATCCACCGGGGGCGGGACTTTTCACATCGGAAGGGACTACACATCCGACGGAGATCTCAGGTACATCGATAAGTATGGGATAAGAACCGATTACACCTATAATTGGGTAAAGGCACTACCTACGACAACTACAAATACGGCCGACCGGAGACGATTCAAACGGGAGAGTATACGTACTCTCGGGAGATCAACCCATCCGGCACGCTGCGATCAATTACCCGAAACACCAGGACCAAGAGCGGGAATGTCTTCCATACGACCACGTACAGCTACGACGGCCTGAATCGCGTGATCCGCGTCGACACCCCCCTGGAGGACGATGTCGTCATCACCTATGCCCCTGACGGTACCACCAAGACCGTCTCGAAGGGGATATCCTGGGTCACGTATACCTATGATGGATTTGGACGCGTTTCCTACGTGGAAAACAGCGAGGGGGTGAAGAGGGACACGAGCTATGACCCTCTGGGAAACATCTCGTACAGGTCATATCCATATCTATCCAACAACATCGGGGACAGTTTCGTCCACGATATCCTGGGAAGGCTCACAAGGGTTACTCACCCAGACGGTACGAGCGTGGATCACGCCTATTTGTCCGGAAACGCCGTACAGATCACCAACGAGCGAAGGATAACCACCCGGTACTACTACGAATCCTTTGGTGATCCAGATGAAAAGAGACTGACGGAGGTTGTTGATGCTGGTTCCCAGAGCACGGAATATCAATACAATACCGTGGGAAGTCTTACGGGGGTGATTCAACCGCTTATCCCCGACCGGGTCTTCACATACGGAACCGCAGAAGGGGAGAATCTCCTCAAGCAAGAGTATCATCCCGAAAGGGGAACCACGACCTATCAGTACTATACCAATGGGATGGTGAGGAATAAGTCGGACGCCAACGGCAACTCCGTCGACTACCTCTACGATGCCAACAATCGACTGCGAACGGTGGACTACCCGGGGACACAGTATGACATTACCTACGCATACGACCAATCGGACAATCGGATAGAGATGGCCATGCCCGAAAACGTGTATGAATATTGGTACAACACGGAAGATCGGCTGTCGGAGGTTTCCTTCACATACGGAGGACGGGTTTACACCACCAGCTATGATTACGACGGGAGGGGGAACCTCGGGGATATCTGGTACCCCTTCGGCAGGCACATCACCTGCACCTATGACTCGGCAAATCGAATCGAGACCGTTCCCGGATTCGTGAATGGCATCACCTATCACCCATCCGGGGCAATGGAAGATGTAACATTGTCAAACGGAATTACCCATTCCTACCGTTACGATCCCAACCGCTACTGGGTGAGTTCCATAAGGGCTGGTTCCGCGGTCGATCTCTCCTACACCGAATATGACGGGATGGGGAATCTGGAGAGATTGATCGATAACCTCGATGCCACCAGATCGAAGTCCATGATCTACACCAATCTGGATCAACTGCAATCCGCGAACAGCCCGGCATTTGGCGGATTCATTACCTTCACCTATGATGCCGTGGGAAACCGTAGGTCCATGAATTCCACCGCGTACACCTATGATTATGGCAAGAATAGATTGACTTCCTACACCGGCTCGTCAGCGCTCACCTACGATGACAATGGCAACCTCACATATGATGGGGCCTATCAGTACGATCCGGCCAATCGGCTCATAGCGACGGGGAACGCAACCTATACCTACAACGGGGACGGCCAACGGATCGAAAAGGCTGTGGGTTCGGAGGTCACCATTTACCATTACGACCAGAGCGGACAAGTACTCGCTGAGACGGATGAGAATGGGATGGTCAAGAGGGAATATATTTATGCAAACCGTGTGCACATCGCGAAAGTGGAGCCCGACTCGGATGATGATCACATTCCCGACCCGATTGAAATGGCGACTTGTACTGATCCCCTCGATGCGGATACCGATGACGACGGTATTATCGACGGAGTCGAAGATGCCAATCATAACGGAGTTGTGGATACGGGGGAAACCGATCCCTGCAACCTGGACACCGACGGGGATGGACTCCAGGACGGCACGGAACTGGGCTACACCCTCGCCGACATCGGGCCGGATACGGATACCGAAATCTTCGTGCCCGATCCCGATCCCACCACCACAACCGATCCCCTGAATCCCGATACCGATGGGGACGAGATGCCCGACGGTTGGGAGGAGCAATACGGGTTAAATCCCCTCGATCCCTCCGATGCGGATGAGGATTTGGACGGCGATGGGTTCACAAACCGTACGGAGTATCGGAAGGAAACGGATCCCACTGATCCAACCTCATATCCGCTTCTCATCGTTTCCGGTCTCGGCGAGAGCTCGAATGGTTGGATTGAGCTCCTCTTCGTGGACCGCTCCCATGCGGCATGGATCCGTGCCGGGTGGCCTGAATATAATTTAGCCAGGGGGGAGACCCGCATTGCCACAGGGGATATCGATGGAGACGGAAAGGACGAGATCGTTGTCGGCTTCGGGCCCGTTCCCCGTGATCCGTCCCTTCCGGGCGGCTGGTTCCAGGTAATTGACGATGATAGAAGGCTTCTCGCTTGGGGCCAGATCGATTGGGAGAACTACAACGACGCCAACGGGGAGAGTTGGCCCGCCTGTGGCGATGTGGACGGCGATGGTAAGGATGAGATCATTATCGGCCTGGGCACCTATCCTGCCGACGGCGGATGGTTGGAGATCTTCGACTACATTGCGGGCGATGTGGTCCATAAGGCCTGGAAGAGGGTCAACTGGGGAGGGTACAACCGCCAGAACGGGGAGACCCGGCCCGCCTGCGGGGACATCGATGGAGATGGGTACGATGAGATCGTGGTAGGCTTGGGCGATGGTGGAGAGGGCAATCTGGAGATCTTCGACGATGCCTCTGCCGGATATGTGCATATGGCCTGGGGCCAGGTCAATTGGGGTGATTACACCACCGTCAATGGGGAGACCCGCCCGGCCTGTGGCGATGTGGACGGCGATGGTAAGGATGAGATCATCGTCGGCCTGGGCCCCCATCCTACTGACGGCGGATGGCTGGAGATCTTCGACTACATTGCGGGCGATGTGGTCCATAAGGCCTGGAAGAGGGTCAACTGGGGAGGGTACAACGGCCAGAACGGGGAGACCCGGCCCGCCTGCGGGGACATCGATGGAGATGGGTACGATGAGATCGTGGTAGGACTTGGCAGGGGCGGAGAGGGCTACATGGAAGTCTTCGATGACGCGCTGGCCGGATATGCCCATCTCGCGTGGCCCAAGGTCCAGTGGGCAGCGTACTGTATCATCAACGGGGAGTCGTGGCCTGGCGTGAAGAAATAGGAAGCGCATCGGGAGGCGAGCCTTGACTCCCAGACGCCATTACGGAGGGCTATCAGGAGATCGGGGAGTTCTCCCCGCAAGGCTCGTCGGACCAACCACTGGGGGACCAGAAATCCGGGATCCAGGTAGACCGAATATACCACGATCGTCTGCTGGCCATCGTTGACCTGCTCCAGGGTCCAACTCCCCTCGAATTCCCTCAAATCTCCGCTCACCATCGTGAAATCAACTCGTTGGAGGTCCTGGTAGTGTGCGCGGAAGGTATAGGTGACCGCAGGCAGAAGCGCTGACAACGCAACGCGATGTTCGATAATCTCCGTATTCCCGCTCTGATATAAGACCCTGCAGTTCCTCAAGCGGGGGACGAACTCGGGGGCACGATCACAGTCGATCATGACATCCCAGATGTGCCGCGCTGGCGAGTCAATGAGAATAGCGCCCAGTACTCTCACCTTATGTGTATTGCTCCATCGGTCGAGACCAACGATAACCTCTCCCCGAGCCAACCGGACCAGTTCCGGTCCCTCAAATCCCGATAAACGGGGATTCGGGACGAACTCCGCGGATGGGAAATACATCCCCAGGGCGACCAACATGGCCAGAAGCAGAGATCTCATTTGTCGACCACCACCCACACCAGAAAATGTCCGTCTCCCAGGATATGGGCTGGAAGGCCGTGAGCCCTGATCATCTCCGCAATTTCGTCCGCTGAATGGAAATGGCTGCCCATGAAAATCAGCCTCTCAACCAACGCCACGATCTTGATGGGAAATCGATTGATGTCCTGCTCCTCGATCACCAGGCGACCACCTGGTTTGAGCACGCGAAGGAGCTCTCGGATGGCGGCCCGTTGATCACGGAAATGATGCAGCGCATCAACCACCAGGATCCTCTCGAAGCTCGCATTGGGAAAGGGGAGCACCTCGACATACATCTGAACGGGCCGGAGATTGCCCTTGAGCTGGGCTTGTCTCAACATGCGCCGGGAAAAGTCGCCCACCACCAGTTGGCCAACGAGGTGTCTCAGTTGGGACGACACTCGGCCGGTGCCCCCACCGGCATCCAGCATCCGCCCATCCGTTGGCAACTTCAACAAATGGCGCAGTCGTCTCACCTTGGGCCTGCGAATAAAGCGGTCATAAAGGGGAGCAAGGAGGTCGAAGTGATTCATCATCTCAAAACATTGATGGTTGATGCGCGATGGCCTAGGAACCTATCGCATAGGTGAATATACACTATGCTCCCCTCGTAATGCGAACGGGCTCCCGACCTCACTTGCGGCTCAGGGGTGAATCCGGGGCCGACCCCTCACCCCAAATTCCCACAGGCTTCCCCTACCACAGCACCAGCGCTGTCAACGGTACGTATGCGATACGATCCACACCAAATTCTCCGCCAAACAAAAAGGCAGAGCCACGATGACTCTGCCCCGGATGTTTTTCCAAAGCAAATCTTAGCCCTTGGGTATTCTTCCCCTCGCTCTCCTTTGAAAACCCTCAGTGAGGACTTTAGTTTCCCAGGGAATACTTCACGTGTTTCAGCATGAATCAGTCGGTTCTTTCCCCATGTATTACCGAAGTCAAGTAGCCATGAAATCTCTGTTGCTGTTCATACGGTAGGGGTTTTGTCGTCCACGTTAAGATCAGAAATGTAATCAAACCCGCCATCATCCCCCAGACCGTATTATAAATACCAAGCGGGAACTTCCAAATTGCAAAGGTGATAAATGCAACGGCGCCGGCGACAATTAAGCTCCATAAG
>SMTZ1_10003502_pt1 | contig 15755 bp, 14 predicted proteins | sample DeeMarSWOR136_30_FD_25667 | JGI IMG/M metagenome (IMG submission 25667)
CAATAATCAGGAGAATGTTGCTGGTGTTTGGGATAGTGGTTTTGTGATGGTTCAGCATCTTGATGAGACTAGTGGTGTTCACTTTGATTCTACTGTCTATGGTAATGATGGTACTTGTGTCAATGGGACTGATCAAAACGTGGTTGGTTATATTGATGGTGCTGATGGTTTTGATGGTTCTGATGATTGGGTTAATTGTGGTAATGATGACAGTTTTAACCTTCCTGATGAGATGACTCTTGAAGCATGGGTTAATCGAACCGGTGATGGATTAGGTAAGTTTCTTGGAATTATATCTCGGAGAAGTAATGGTTATAATAGGTACCAGCTTAGGTATAAACCTGAGGATGACGTCGCACAATTTTTCCTTGGTGATACTTCAAGTTATATAATTTTAAATTCAGATGATGATTTGGCTTTAGGTGAATGGACTCATTTGGTTGCAACTTGGGATGGTTCAAATATGTATTTGTTTGTTAATGGTGTTGAGCAGACTAATGTGAGTTTGTTTACCAGTTCTCCTGTTACAACTTCAGCTGTTCTTGAGCTTGGGCGATATACTGAACAGAATTATTTCCAAGGTTTAGTTGATGAGATAAGGATTTCTAATATTTATAGGGACTCTAGTTGGATTACAACTGAATATAATAATCAAAATGATCCATCAAATTTCTTAGATATTGGACCTGAGGAGGGAGGAGAAAATTTACCACCCGATGCTCCAGATATCGATGGTCCCACATCTTGTAGAGTTAGTGTAACATATATATATAAATTTGTAACATCAGATCCTGAGGGTAGTGATGTATATTATGATATCATATGGGGTGATGGAACAAGTGAAGGATGGATTGGTCCGTTTCCCTCAAGTGAAATTATATCTGTAGAAAAAGTCTGGATGATGATGGGACAGTACATTATTTGGGCCAGGGCTAAAGATAGTGAAGGTTTAATTGGTGACTGGAGTCAACTAGAAGTAAAAGTCCCAAGAAATAGAGTGAGTTCTAATGTTTTGTTCCAATGGTTATTCGAACTATTTCCAGTACTTAGCAGATTGCTTAATCTAATAAGATAAGATTGATAATTAAAAATCTTTAACCCTATTCATTTTATTTCTGAAAAATTAAGATAAAAAATAAATTATTTGAAATTAAAAGAATTATTCTTGTGGTGGGAACACCTGGACTCTCCAAACCTTTATCATATCAATGGCTTCGTTTCCTGCATAGTCACGGGCAACAACTTTCAATTCATATGGAAGTAACATTGCTTGATCATTCCACAACCAAATATATGGTGGTTCTTTGTCTATTTCTCTTTCTATATCATCGACATAAAATGTTACCGATTCAACCCCAACATTATCTGTTGCATTTACTATCACATAAATTTTTCCTATAATTAATGTAATAAATGGAATACCAGGTATGTATACATATAGTGTTCCTCCTATAGAGAAATATATACACCCATAATGAGGTGTAATTATCTCAACGTATGGTGGAATGTTATCAATTCCGTTGTATACATTAACATTTACAATGTATTCATCTGAATAATCCTCGCCATCGTAACTTCTGGCATATATTTTATGAGCTCCATCTGAATATTGGGTAGTGTCCCATTGGTATGTCCAACTTGTTGTTCCTGAGGCTTTGTCCCAGTTCTCATTATCTATTTTGACTTCAACAAATTCTACTATACCATCAGTGTCATCTGAGTTTCCAATAATTGTTATAGTTCCAGAAACTGTTTGTCCCTCATCTGGATATGTTATTTCAACTGTTGGTGGTATATTATCATGCGGTTTGCGTTCCTCAATTCCTACAATAAGAAATATATCAGGATCACTCATTGTATTAAAACTTGTTTCAATCCAAGATGCATATCTAGGTATTTTAGAAACACGGACCTCATCAATTATTCCTAGATAATAATTATCATAATCCCCAGCTGCACCGAATCCAAACTGTGCATTTTTTGATTCAGGATATAAGGCATTATGTATTGATGCAACAGTTCCGTCATTATAAAAAGTAATATTTTCAGAATCCAGTGTTACTGTACCATAATACCATGTATTAATGACACGGGTTGTTGTGTCATCACGATTTCCACCAGTAGTTAAAAACGAATATCTATTTTTGTTAAGTAATGTATCTCTAATTCTATATTCATATTGATAACCCGCGGTTGAATGTCGTTTGCCCATTAAACTATTAAATGCAGCATCTAAATTACTAGCCTTCCACCAACATTCCAGTGTCATATTACCAGTTAAATCTAATGATCCGCTTTGAGAACCATAAACTAATATCTTTTCGTTAGAACCACCGAAATTATAAGCACCTGATATCTTACCTTCAACAAGGTCTCCTTCATCCATATTTTGAGTTGTTCCGTTATTATAATAAATAGTAGAATCCTTAATATCCCCTATACCACCATCCACTTCATCGTTGCAATGCCATACTCCAACAAAATTACTATCCCAAGTTCCAACTCCATTTTCTTGACTGTCACAGCCTGGATTGCCATAATAAAGATAAAGAGTAGTATCAACTGTTGAGCTTAAGCTAGTAATGTTTACCCAAGCAATTAGTTCTCCCTTTAAATTGTTATAGTACTCTATTTCATGGTGGTATTGTATTGTTCCATCGGAACTAATAAATGCAAAATCATCTCCATCTGATTGTGCATGATCAGTATAATTACTGCTAATATTGTGAAACAATATTGGAAAGTTTGTATGATCATCTACTACCATATTATGGTCTATTGTTATTTCTTTTCGATATTCCCAATCAGAATCCCACCAATCATTACATTTTCCTTTTACAATATTTGTTGATGGATTCCAAAAACAAAAAAGGAGCATTCCAATTAGAATAGCTGTAATTATTTTTTTCATTCCTATTTGCCTCCCTCAAAGATTAAAACTATTTATGATACAAAGATTAAAACTATAATACAATTTATATATTATAAATCTTTTCTTTTTATTTTTTATTAAAATTATGGAGAAATATAATTATCATATTATATTTTTAAACTTTTTTGTCTTTCATAAATATAATATGACATATAAATTAAAGTTGCAGCTAACAAAGAAATTATTGTTATCAAATATTCATCCGATCTTATAAGATACAATTGCCATTCTCCCCAGCTGAATGGAAATAAGAGTTTCATACCACCTGAGACATGAACTAAAAAAAAGTCTAATATAAAATGAGTTGCAATACCAATATACAATACAATAAATACTTTTTTCATATCCTTAAAAAATAAAGCAATAATTCCTCCAATAAGAATCGCTCCTATTGGTGTATGAATTGGGTCAAAGAAATAATGATGATCAATTCTAAACCATACAAATGCTATGTTTATCTTTATGAGATCTGGTATTAGTGTCCCAATCACTATTAATCCTATCTCAATTTTAGTGATTTTACCAGTAATCCACCCAAATATGGTATGTGTTAACCAATCAGGCATCTGGTTTCCTCCGCTCAAATCTGTAATTTTTTTTGTTAAATCGATATGCCTTAAAAAACAGATATAAAGCAAAAGGTATTGCAGGAAGAGATCTAATATAGATTAAATCATGTTTCCAATGCTCGAAAATTAATATTTTTTCTGCGATTATATTATTATATTCGTCATTTGTACCAAGTAGTTCTACAATATCTCTCTTTTGTGGGGTGTATTCTTTGAATTCTATATTGTTAATCTTTATCTTTTTTAGAGAATATGGAGGTTCTGAAAGTCGAATTGTTAGTGTTTGATTAGTGTTATTGATTTCTACTATTTCTCCTGTAACTTTAATCTTATCTTCATGTGTTTTATTTTTTTCAAATATGTATAAAATGTCATATTCTTTTTTTTCATATTGTAGACTACTATAAAACATTAAAAAAATTAGTAAAAATAAAAGAATTAATCCTAAGATAGATCTTTTATATTTCATAGTTAATTTATGGATTATCAGTAATAATTAACTCTTTAACAGGTGTTTCATCGCTCCATAAACCCATAAACCGTTGTTCAGGAGTGTTTCCCAGACAATATTCTAAATTTTTACCGTAAAAAGCATAATCAGTTAGAGCATCAAAAAGCTTCCAAGTAGAATAATAGTCCATAGCATCAACTGTATTAAAAATAAACCTTGGTAGACAAATAGGAGCATTATGATCTGCAACCATATCTGGGGTACCATAGGTATCTGTTACTTGAATTATAAAATCCTTATTTGAAAATGGGATTTGAGTTGTTTCTTCGAAAATTATTTTTGCAGAATGATTTCCAACAACTATATCGTCTTTACCTACAACTACGAGCATTAATGTTTCATTAGATATTTTAGAAAAATTTACTTCTTCAACTCTATGATTGTATGGTTGTACAGGCATAATTGCTTTTGGAATTGGAAGCCCTTTTTCTTCTGCTAATGCAGCCATATTTGCTGTAATACCTCCCCCTAAAGAATGACCAAGTATTGCAAACTTATCAAGTTCTGGGCGTACATGCCAACCTTTATTTAGTATGTTTATTGCATCTTTTACTGCATTAATTGCATTTATTGTGAAATTTTCAAATCCACGAACTAAACCTTTTTGATACCGAGGATAAACAACGATGTTTCCCTTTTTTACAATATGACTTATCCATGCTCTATATGCTATAGGATGTATTGCTGACCATCCATGGTTGAAAACAATAAGAGGTGCAGATTTTGGTTTAGGAAAAATAGGTTCAAAAATCCAAAACTGTTGGCCACCACGTTTATGTATAGTTTTTAAAATCATTAGATGTGAATAATTTGGACTACCAGGACCACTTATAGGTTGTTCAGGCTGGGTAGGTTCATCCAAAGTTGCAGGAACAGATATAAAAAGAGGTAATATGGTAATTCCAATTACAAATAATATAGTTGCTTTTTTTATCATAAATTATTTCCCCAATACTAAATTTATTTTTTATATAAAAAGCTAATGTATAATGAAATAGTTAGAATAAAACTACATTTTGATAGATAAAAAAAAGCCAATATAATAAACTTTTAATATTACCATTAATGCTAATGTAAAATGTTACACAATTATATACAACATTCCTGTTTTTTACCTTCCTCATATTATAAATTAAAAAACTAAAATGACAAATACTCTAGAAAACTATTAAAACAAGTTATTAATATGCCCGAAACATGACAGCATTAGTAGATGAAGAGAAATGTACCGCTTGTGGAACATGTGTAGAATCATGTCCTGTGGAGGCAATAAAGTTAGAAGAAAAAGCCACTATTGATAAAGAAAATTGTATCGATTGTGGTACATGTGTCGATGAGTGTCCAGAAGAGGCAATCAGTCTAGATTAAAGTTATAGATCCTTCCCTATAAGGGGAGGATTATTTTTCTTAATTTTTTAAATTTAGATAGGTTTGACACAATTCATATAATTCCGGTGGACATTTTGAAAGCTTACCTGTTGAAACATATTCTTTTAGGCGTTCTAGCCAAAATGGTGTTACTTCACATTTTTTTACTACCTCGACAAATTTAATAACTGTATCCATAGTAATCGGATGTAATATATGTTCCATCTCACATGCATCTTTTTCAGCTATATTTTTATCAATTCCAAGTAGAATTAAAAATTCTTTTAATTTTTTATGTTTCTTCTTTATTTTCAAAGCAATATTTTTACCTTTATTTGTCAATTTTATACCACTATATTTTTTATAACTGACATATCCTTCAGCACTTAATTTTTGAAAGATTTCAGTAACACTGGCAGGATTAATATTCAAAGCATATGCTATATCATTTGTATGAACTCTATTTTTTCCTTTTTGTATATCATATACAAGTTCAACATAGTCTTCTATTGTCCTTTTTCTCATTTTAAACACCTAACAATATTATTTTGAGTATAATTCCAACAATAGCTGCTACCCCTAACATAAGGGCAGCTGATTTTATCATATCTTTTATTCCTAATTCTTTTATTAAAACTGCAAAGGTTGCTACACATGGGAAATATATAGTTAACATTGTTACAGCAATAACTAGTTGTAAAGGACTCATATTAAGAGATATTAGCATTCCAACTGCTAGGTCCTTTCTAAGAAAGCCTGTAATTAATGCAATACTTGCATCCCCAGGCATACCAAAAAAATTACTCATTATCGGTTGTAATACATTACTTATCAATTGTAAAATTCCTATTGCATAGAGAATGTTTATAATGAGAACTCCCAGAAATAAAAATGGAATTGCTTCTTTTAAAAACCAGCGTATTCTCATCCAGGTTTTTTTAACTGTTGCTTTGAAGCTAGGCCTACGATATGCTGGTATCTCCATAAATATTTCAGGGCTTTCGCCTCTTATTATCTTATTTAGAATCAGACCTAGAATAATGTAAAGTAATATAAGTGTAATAAAAACAATTCCAATATAAAAAAGACCATACTTACCAAGCGCACCAAACACCATTGCTAATTGTGCCATACAGGGAACACAAATTGCCAAAAGTGTTGCTGAAATGAATCGCTGTTTTTTTGTCTCAAGTGTTCTCGTTGATAAAGCACCAGGTACATTACACCCTAATCCAAGAAACATCGGAATAATCCCATATCCATGCATCCCAAGTTTATGGAAAACCTTATCAACTAATGTTGCAAGACGAGGTAAATAACCTGTATCTTCAAGCAATGATAGCATAAAATAAAAAGAAATTATATAAGGTAGAACAACACCAATTGGTATGTATAAACCTGTTGTAAGCATCCCAAGTGATTCAATTTTATCTATAGGCGAACCATATTCTCCTATTAATAAAGTATGAATTGTTCCTGGACCGATTTTTTCACTGAGACCTTCTATTAATGGAAAATAATAATTGTCAAAAATAGGATCTAAAACAAAAATAATTAGACTCTCACCTATAAGGCGAACAATCCAAAAAGAAATAAAAATAACACCAATTGCAATAGGTATACCTGTATGAGGTTTTATCGTTAAATCAGATATCCTATCGCGAAGTGTATGATGCCTATGTTCAACAACTTCAACTTTTTTTATAATAGAACCAATTTCAATCCAACGACCTTCTTCGCTAGTTGGTTTGATTTTATCATTAACTCTTGCATTTTTAATATTTATTACTAGTTCTTTTATCCCCTCTCCTGTTAAAGCAACTGTTGGAATAACTGGAACTCCTAAAATTTGTTCTAATCTTTTTTCATCAATATTTATTCCAAGATGTTTTGTTTCATCCCATAGATTGAGAACCAAAATTAGTGGTTTATTTTGTTCGAGTAACTCTAATGTTAAATATAGATTTCTTTCGAGATTCGTTGAATCTATAACATTTATTACAATATCTGCTTCTCTTAGCATTTTCAAAGCGACTTCTTCGGCTTTATTGGAGGGGTCAAGAGAATATGTTCCGGGTGCATCAATGATTTCAAATGTATCTCCTTCATATCTCATTTTTCCCTTTGAAAAATCTACAGTTGTTCCTGGATAATTGGATGCTATTACATTTGCACCAGTAAGTCTTGAAAAAACCACACTTTTTCCGACATTTGGGTTTCCCATTAATACAATTTTTTTTATCAAATCACCTCAACAGTGATTTTTTCAGCCATACCTCTACCCAATGTCATTTGACATCCAAAAACTGTAATAGTAAGAGGACCTCTAAATGGTTGTTTTGATACAATTTTTACTATTTGTCCTTCTTTAATACCCATTACTCTTAATCTTCTTTGAAATCCAAGCCCACCGTCTAAAGCAACTATTTTTCCTCTTTGATTGATTGGTAGTTGAGTTAGAGGTATCGATTTTATATTCATAATTTTCACCATAAATTTTTAGGTATGCCTAAATTATATATAGCAATAACTAGTATAATAAATTTTGGTATACCTAAATTTTTTTTAAAAAATGGATAAATAAAAATTATGCTATTGTTACATCTTTACATAGATAAACATTTTGAATAGCATTCAACAGTTGAATTCCCTCCTCGATAGGTCTTTGAAATGCTTTTCTACCAGATATAAGACCAATTCCACCTGCGCGTTTGTTAATAACAGCAGTTCTCACTGCTTGGGTAAAATCATTGTCCCCTGAGGGTCCGCCAGAATTTATCAAACCAATTCGTCCCATATAACAATTAACGACTTGATATCTTGCTAAATCTATTGGATGATCTGAACATTGTTCAGAATAAGATTTATCATTATATTTTCCAAATTTAACATTATCTTGATTTAATGCGATGTAACCTCCATTTAATGTTGGAAGTTTCTGCTTGATAATATCTGCCTCAATTGTAACACCCAAGTGGTTTGCCTGACCCGTTAAATCTGCAGATGTATGATAATCTCTACCTCCAATCTTAAAAGCAGGATTTCTTAAGTAACACCATAAAATAGTAGCCAATCCAAGTTCATGAGCATAGCTAAAGGCTTTGCTTACCTCCTGAATTTGACGTGATGATTCTTCTGAACCAAAATAAATAGTACAACCAATAGCTGCTGCACCCATATCCCAAGCTTGATCAACACTTGCAAACATAATCTGATCAAATTTATTTGGATATGTTAGAAGTTCGTTATGATTGATCTTAACAATAAATGGAATCCTATGAGCATATTTTCTGGAAACAGCTCCAAGAACTCCAAGAGTTGAAGCAACAGCATTACATCCACCATCTATTGCAAGTTTTACAATATTTTCAGGGTCAAAATAGATTGGATTGGGAGTAAAAGATGCATTTGCAGAATGTTCAATACCTTGATCAACTGGTAAAATCGATAGATAACCTGTTCCTGATAGACGACCATGATTAAAAATCGATTTAAGATTCCTCAAAACATTTGTTGGTCTATCAGAGCAAATAAAAATTCTATCAACAAAATCAGGTCCAGGTAGATTTAAACATTCCTTTTTAATTTTTGGATTATAAAAATTTAAAAGATTATCTGCTTCATTACCTAAAATCTGTCTGATGTCTTCAATATCACCATTAAATATGTGCTTTGTTTCTTCTAACCTCTGCATATAAATCATCTCACCAAATTATCAGAATCTGCTTGAGCACAAAAAACTTTCCGGTGAAAAATTATAGTTTACCTGCTTTATGACGATCTCCAAGTTTTTTTAACATATCTTTTGTCATAGATTGCAAATCATAAGAGGGTTTCCAGCCCCATTCTTCTCTTGCTGATGTATCATCAATTGATTGTGGCCATGAATCAGCAATTGCTTGTCTAAAATCAGGTTTGTATTCACATTTGAACTCTGGAATATATTTTCTTATCTCATTAGCAAGTTCTCCTGCTGAAAAACTCATAGAAGAAATATTAAAATCACAATGATGCTTAAGCTTGGAAATATCTGCTTCCATAAGATTAATAGTTGCTTTTATACAATCTGGCATATACATCATAGGAAGCACTGTATCTTTTTTAACAAAACAGGTATATTTTTTATTCTTAATTGCTTCATAAAAAATGTTAACAGCATAATCAGTTGTTCCTCCTCCAGGTAATGTTTCACTGCTAATAATTCCAGGATATCTTAAACCTCTAACATCTATTCCAAATTTTTTAAAATAATAATCACCTAAAAGTTCACCTGCAACTTTAGTGACTCCATACATTGTTTTTGGTTTTAGAACAGTTTCTTGAGGTGTATTTACTCTTGGAGTTTCAGGACCAAAAACAGCAATAGAACTTGGTACAAATACACTTTTCATCTTATGCTCATGAGCAATTTCAATTATATTATAAAGTCCATTAATGTTAACATCCCAGCAAAGAAGAGGCCTTTCCTCTCCAACAGCTGATAAAATTGCAGCCATATTATAAATAGTATCAATATCATATTCATTTACAACCTTTTCAACACTTTCTCTATTTGTGATATCGATGAACTCAAAAGGTCCTGAGTTTAATAATTCTTCACTTGGTTTAGTCTTCCGACCACATGCTATCACATTATCATTGCCATATCTTTTCCGAAGAGCTACTGTAAGTTCTGAACCAATTTGACCAACAGCACCTGTCACCAGTATCTTTTTCATTTTCTTTCTTGTCATAATATAAGATACCCCCCAAAACTTTTTAATCGCAATAGAAAGGCAATATACATAATTTACTGTTTTAATTGATTTAATAAAATCTTGGATATAATCTAGTTTCTTTTACAAGATTTGGAATAATGTTTTCCCAGAAAAGGGCAGTGATATGAATACCATGGATTCCCTTTATTTTTTTTACTTTATTTATCAAATCATGAGCTATCATGTAACCCTCTTTTGATGGATCTTTTGCCTTTTTCATCCTATCATATATTTCATTTGGAATATCTACACCTGGAACATGAAACTTCATACGCTCAGCCATCTTTAAAGACTTAAGAGGTGTTATACCAGCAAGAATATGGACCTTTTTATCAAGACCTCTTGATCGAACCTCATCCATCCAAATATTAAATTTATCCATATTAAAAACACTCTGAGTCTGGATGAAATCTGAACCTGCTTCTATTTTTTTCTCAAGACGATCAACCCTAAACTCAAAAGGATCTGCAAAAGGATTAGCTACCCCTCCAATAAAAATATCTGGATTGCCAGATAGAATTTTATCCCCGCTTTGAAAAATACCATTGTCTCTCATATTTTTTACAATCTGAATTAGTTGAATTGAGTCTAAATCATAGACACCCTTTGCTTCTGGGTGATTGCCAAAGGACTGATGATCACCAGTTATAAAAAGAATATTTCTAATACCAATGGCTGAAGCTCCCAAAACATCACTTTGCAGAGCTATCCTATTTCTATCTCTACATGATATTTGCATAATAGGCTCTAAATTCATTTTCAATAGGATAAAACAACCACTAATACTTGACAATCTCACTACAGCTGTTTGATTATCAGTTACATTAAACGCATCAGCACAACCTTTCAATATCTCAGCTTTTTCAATAATACTATTTGGATTGGATCCTTTAGGTGGTCCTATCTCTGCAGTTACTGCAAATTTACCATCAGAAAGAACTTTTTCTAAATTACCTCGGAAGCCCATATTATAAGATCCTCCTCATCTCTGTTGATTTCGACCAATCCTTAGGTTTTTTGATTTCTTTTAACCTTTGAAGCTGCCCTCTTTTTTTCAAACGAGTATATATAATATCCCAAATACAATCTAGTTCACTATTAATTTCACACTTACCCTCAATTGATCCACCACATGGACCATTTAACATCTCTTTAGGACAACGTGAAATTGGACATAATCCACCAAAAAGATCTTGTATACAATCTCCACATAAAGAACATCTCTTTTCAAAATCACCTAAACGTTTAATTTCCCCTAAAAAAAGTGTATGAGTGCCGGATATAACCTCAGCAGTTGTAATTATCTCTGAAACAGTTTGAACACCATTTCCGCATGCAAGAACAAGAATTTTCTTTGCATTCTTGATCTCATCCACATGATTTTTTAGTAGACGTTTATCATTTAAAAAATGACATGCGGGATCTAATATAACCGATCCTGAAACATTAATATTTTTTTTCTCCAATTGCTTTTTCATTGCTAAAACTTCTTCTTCTCCACCTGTGTGACAAATCGTTGCGCATTCACTACATCCTATGATAAAAACAGGTCCATAATCAACAGCACTTATTATATCTTCGAAGTCTTTCTGAGTTGTAATTATCATAGGTGAATACGATATTAATTTTCCTTTTAAGTATTTGCTCTATGATGAAAATATCTTTATAGTTGCCAGCTTTTACAGACCCGAGATTGGGATTGGACGTAGGTTGATAACTTATGTTAGATAATTTAAAGGCAATATCACAAATAGATAAATCTGATATGTTAGGTAAGGTAGCTAGTTTCCCAGAACAAATAAAAGAATCAAAAGAAATCGTTGAAACTTCACAACTTGAAAGCTTCCTCAAAATTAACAATATTATCATAAGCGGGATGGGCGGATCAGCTATATCAGGAGATATTGTTCAAAGCTTGCTAAGAGATAGACTTGATATACCAATTTATGTGAATCGACAGTATGATTTGCCAAAGTGGGCAAATAAAAATACTCTATTAATATCCCAGAGTTACTCAGGAAACACAGAGGAAACACTTAGTGCATTTAAACATGGATGTCAAAAAAGATGTAAAATTATTGGGATTTCCTCTGGAGGCAAACTAAAGGAATTTTGTGAAAAAAGAGATATATCACATATTAAAATACCTAAAGATTTACCACCAAGGGCAGCAACAGGATATATGTTATTTTCATCGTTATATTGTTTGAAAAAGATTAGAATTTTAAAATTAGATTTAGAATCAGAGATTGATGAATCCATTTCTATTACACAGGATTTTAGAAATCAAAATAAAAAAGAGATAGTTGAAAAAGATAATATTTCAAAAAAAATAGCAAAAAAAATTCTAAACACCACTCCCCAAATATATGGGTTTGACTTTTATTCACCAATAGCAAAAAGATGGTGTACACAGTTCAACGAAAATAGTAAGATTATTTGCCAGTATGATGAGGTCTCTGAATGTAACCATAATGACATTGTTGGTTGGTCAATGGATCCTGAAACAGCAAAAAAATTCACCTGTATCTTATTTAGGGATAGTGAAATAGAAACAATTTATATGTCTAAACGACTCGATTTTATGAAAAAACTCTATGAAACAGTCTCAGCAAATGTAATAGAAATACAAGTCAAAGGTAAAAAACGACTTGCAAAAATGATGTATGCAATGTATCTTGGGGATTTTATCAGCTGTTATCTTGCAATCCTCAGAAAGATTGATCCAACACCTGTTTCTATAATAAATGAATTAAAAAATGAGCTTTCAAAGATATAAATATTTATAATTTAAAAAATTTAAAGTAAATTTAAATATTTGCAATGTATTCAAATCTATTAAATATAAAACATTGTTCAAATGGGATGCAAGATTGGGATGCTTTATGATGGAACAAACCAATATTGATATTAAACATTTAGATGAAAAATATAAAACCTTATTTGAATCGGTAAATGCTGCCATTTTTTTAACAGAAATTGATGGAAAAATTTTAGAGGCTAATCAAAAATCTTGCTGGTTATATAAATATGATTGGGATAGTTTAATTAATTTAAATATTTCAGATATTTTTCCAGAATCAGCAGGATGGTTCCAGTTAAGAGAGGAAATTTTATCTAAAGGTGGGATGAATTTCGAATCAGTAAATATTCAAAAGGATGGAACTCTCTTTCCTGTATCAATAAGCATTTCTTTATTTAAAATAGAAGGAAAACCTGTTATGCTTGCTCTTATTTGGGATATTACAGAGCGAAAGGATGCTGAAGAGAAATTAAGATGTTCAGAAGAACGTTATAGATGTATCTTTGAAAACTCAGCTGTTGCAATAATGCTTACTGATGAAAGAGAACGGATTATTTCTTGGAATAAAATTACAGAAACTCTCTTAAACATGAATGAAGAAGATTTAAAAAATAAATCTGTTTCAATGCTTTATCCACCCAATGAATGGACAAAAATAAGATTAGAAAATATTCGAGATAAAGGTGGTCAGCATCATTTAGAAACAAAGATTTTTAAAAAAAATGGACAATTAATAGATATTGATATCTCTTTGAGTGTTTTTAAAAATAATGCTGGAGAAATCACAGGATCTATAGGTGTTATAAAAGATATAACAGAACGTAAACAAGCAGAGAAAAAAATAAAAGAAAGCGAAGAAAAATATCAAGGATTATTTGAATATTCTACAGATGGGATGCTTGTACTTGATGCTCGTGGGGAAATTCAAGATATAAATAGTAGGGCACTTCAATTATTCGGTTTAAAAAAAGAAGAAATGCTTGGTAATAATTTTCTAAGTATGGGTTTTCTTACTCCAAAATCGTTATCTATTTTTGTAAACCAATTTCAGGAGCTTTTATCAAAAAAGATTTCCTCAAGTAAAGAAACTGAAATCATTAATTCTAGCGGTCGTATAATTGCTGTTGAATTAAGTTCATTTTTCCTTGTTAAAAAAGAAAACGAGGTTGATAATTTTGTAATTGTTGTAAGAGATATAAGTGAACGCAAGCAGACTGAAATTAAACTTGCACGAGAGCATGAATTGCTACAAACACTTATGGATAGTATACCTGATTCAATATACTTCAAGGATGATGAAAACAAATTTGTAATGGTTAATAAAGCAAAAGCTGCACGCTCCAATGTTAAACCTGAAGATATGATTGGTAAGACAGATTTTGATTTTCTCCCGGAAGATGAGGCAAGAAAGGCATTTGAGGACGATGAGGAAGTAATGAAGACTGGAAAATTTATCATTAACAAAGTAGAAAAACTTACTTCTTTGGATGGAGAGGATAAATGGGTTTCTGTAACAAAATTTCCGCGATTTGATAATGAGGGTAACATAATTGGTACTATGGGAATTTCACGAGATATTACCGAACTTAAAAAACTACAGGCATTGCAACCGATAAAAGTAGAATAATATTGAGATTAAATAAATTATCAATAATTACTTATAAAATAAAAAAGAAGAAAAATTTTATTATAAAATATATGGTTCTTCTTGTGGATTCATATCGTAACTACGCAGAGCAATCCCACGAATGCATTTTGGAAACATTTTGAATAATGGTATATCAAATATAATTCCTATCCAGTCATCCCAGTAATTTGCGTCCCAGGTGTTACGGAATGAGGCTATGAAACCAGCATTTCTTCGATTGTTTATGAAATTGTTCATCTCGATTATATTTTCATTGCTAATTACTAGGTATAAACCTTCCATGTTACTGTCCTTGAAATTGTTACTTTTTATGATATTTTTACCACCACTAGTTATCTTGATACCTGCATTATTACCAGTTATATTGTTTCCAAGTATTTCATTTGTTGTGCTTAAAACTCCTTCTATTAGGATTCCTTCCCTATCATTATTGAATATGTTATTATTATTAATTGTATTCTGGCTGCTGCCACCAGCAAGCTGTATTCCTGCAAAATTATCTTCTACAGTGTTGTCAAGAATCTCATTTTGTTTACTAATAGTCTCAAGTGCTATACCAAAATCACCGTTTCCTGAAATAGTATTTCCAGATATAACATTACGATCAGACTCTTGTAATATGATACCTTCATATTCATTATCTAAGATCATGTTATCCATAATAGTTATACGTGTACTAGTTGCTTGGAGGAAAATACCATAAGAACTATCCTTTATTATATTATTTGAAATAAAACTATCCTCCATTAGTGGATAGACTGCAATTCCATCCTGTGCACCTGCTGCGCCAATTATTGTGAATCCATTAATTTCAGCATTTTTTGATGATATTCGAACAACATGATCCTGTCCAGTTATACCACTGATAATCGTTGTATCTCTATTTTCACCTGTTACTAATATTTGTTTATTTATACGAATGTTTTCTTGATAAGGTGACGAGTCATCATAAACAAATACTATATCACCACCTATAGCTGCATCTATTGCCTCTTGAATCGTTGAAAAATTTTGACCTCCACTTCCACCAACGTATAATGTATTACCCCTTGCATTACCTAAAATACCACAACTTCTCTTCATTTCTATGCTTTCACTTACTGGAATAAAACATATCCCAATAAACAATATTACTGTAGTAAAAGCTAGACTTTTTTTTACATTTTT
>SMTZ1_10003503_pt1 | contig 15754 bp, 15 predicted proteins | sample DeeMarSWOR136_30_FD_25667 | JGI IMG/M metagenome (IMG submission 25667)
ATATGCAAACCGACATCCTCAAAGCCATCCGGGATCGTTATTTCAACGAAATTTTGCATATAGAGATCGAGTGTCCGCGAAACAGTCCACTTATGCATGCCTGTTAATTTCGATATTTTGGAAACGGTTAGAATTTCGCCTGTTTTCTCGTGTTTTTTTAGCAAATTTAGTATCTGCATAACGTTTTTTATTGTATTCTTGTAATACCCTTTCTTGCCCATAAATAATATATTGACTGGGTCAAATTTATATCTATCCTAAAATATAAAGGAAGGGTGGGTTTTCGGATTTAAATTATATCCCTTTCTGTGACTATTACGAAATCCCCAACTGATTTGACCGCAGAAAATGGAACGAGAACCCTTCCCCGATCGTCCTCCTGAAGATTCAGCTCGGTAGTGTGCTTCGTTGGTTCAACCAAAACCAGATTTATAAGCTCTCCTGACTCTATAATGTAGTCAAGATCGCCAACCACACCAAATTTCTTTCCCGTTTCCTCAGAAACCAGTATTTTTCCAACCAGTTGCCTGCTCCTTACTCTCTCCTCCATATTACCCCTCCTATAAACATTATGGTATATATTTGAAGACAAAGTATTTAAAAACTATGCATTAACCATCATTGTCTTTACCTTGTCAGAAAGTTTGTATCTAAACGTTTTTCCTGTTTTATTCCTTGTTATCAAGCCATCCTTCAAAAGTCTCTTGAGTATGTTGTTTACTGATCTCAAAGCATTTTCCTTGTCCTTGTATGAGTCTATTTCAATTTTAGAAATCACCTCGGAGGGTGTGATTTCTTTGCATCTGTTCAATAGCTCTAATATAAGTTTCTGGCGTGAAGGAAGGTTATTCACGCTTCCTAATGAAACCCTTTTTGGGATCTCCGTTTGAATCTCTTCTAGGAAGTTAGGATCTACTGTGGATATATTCCTTTCTATCGCCTTTTGAACAAGATTGTTGCATACCTTTATTACCTCCCTAGGAAATCCTCCTGTCTTTTCGTAAATTATTTCAAAGGTTTCATGTGTAAAGGGGTGTATATCTTTCCCTCCAACCCATTCTATCCTCTTTTTAATAAGTTCTCTTGTTTCCGATTTGGTGAGATTGGTTAGCTCTACCCTTGTGCTTACCCTTCTTGTCAATGTTTCAAGATTTTCGCTGAGCATATCTTCAAGTTTAGGCAAACCGGCAATCACTATCGAAAGATTATCTATCTGGTCTGTTAAGGTTCTTATCCATTCAAGCGTTTCTGTCGTGGCCTCGTGGCCTTCATCCAAGAGTAAAACAATCCTCCTTTTTTTTATCCTTCTATTTGCCCATTCCCCGAGGTTGTAAAGGTTAAGATTCTTCCTTGAAAAAACCTTTTCAAACATTCCGGATCCTATGAAGTTCTTTAATATGTTTATCCAGTCCTCTGGGTTTTTCGGTGGTTTTGAGAGGTAAAAAATGTTTTTACCATCAAATTTATCTGTTATGAATTTCAATAACGTAGTCTTACCCGAGCCCGTTGGGCCAAGCAAAATGGAAAATTTTTCATTGCCTCTTATGCCTTCTAGCATGTTTTCTATTTCCTTCATGCAGCCAACAAATAAACTGGGCATTATTTTGAAGGTGAAGGGGTTTTCATTCCATTCGAATAACTTCACGTATTTTTCATTTAAATTCATATCCAAGTTCATAATTTCATATATTTAATGGATATATTTAAATACTTAGTGAAGATGAGATGGAATTTATATATAAATTTATAACAATAATCTTTATGCGGTGTTTTATTGCGGTTGATCTTGATAAAGATATTGTAAAGCAGGTTAAAAGGATTCGAGAGGAAATAGGCAATCTGAATGTTGATGTGAAGTTTGTTGAACTTGAAAACCTTCACTTCACATTAAAATTTCTCGGTGAGGTTAGTGAAGATGAAATTGACATGATTAAAAAATCTGTTGAAGAATGCTTTAAAGGGGTGTGCAGCTTCAATATAGAAATACGCGGTGTGGGATATTTCGGTAGTCAAAAACACATAAGAACATTGTGGCTGGATGTAATTAAAGGTAAAGATGAATTTGTGAATTTGATGAATAATTTAAATAAAGGCTTAAAAATTGGTGAAAAAAACAGAACAGTTCACCTGACCATCGGAAGGGTAAAATCAGGGAGGAATACAGAGTCACTACTCAGCTTCATAAACAAACATAAGGACGTGAATATAGGTGAAATGGCTGTGAAAGATGTGAAGTTGAAGAGCAGTCTTTTAACAATGGATGGGCCCATATATTCTGATTTGGCTACATTCGAATTGGGAGGTGTTAATAGTGAATGAGGCCAGACTGACCAAAATTTCATTTGTGGGTACTGTTTTCGGTTTAATAGTGCTATATATACTGGTTACCCAAATACACTCATTTCACGTGAACATAAGTGAAATTGATAAAAGCTACGTGGGTAGAACTGTGAACATAACAGGTAAGATAACAGATCTGAAAATAAGTAAGGGTAATGTTTTCTTTGATCTTGAAGACAACACTGGTGGGATAAAGGTTGTTTTATGGAAAGACACGCTTGAATTGCTTGAATTGAGCGGCGTGAATGTGAGTGAAATAAAAAATGAAAATGAGCTCAACATAATCGGTAATATCCAGCTATACAAGGGTGAACTGGAAGTAATACCCATACGTGAAAATGTAAATATTCTGTAACTATTTGTATGTCTTCACAAGTTCTGTAACAAGCTTCACGACGTCCTTCACGTCTTTCATATCCACAACTTCAACCGGTGTATGTAGATAACGTGCTGGTGTTAATATAGAAATTGAAGGTATCCCTTCCCTTATCATGGGTGTTACAGATGCATCGGTTGCGCCTCCTGAAAGAATATCGAATTGTAGTTTTATCTTGTTTTTCTTTGCAACCCCCTGTACCCATTTTTTCAGTTCAGTCTGAACTATGCTTATTGCATCTTTTATTGCAAGGGCTGGGCCCTCTCCCATTTTTATCACGGCTTCATGGGGTTTTAATTCAGGGCAATCACCGCTTATTGTTGTATCCAGTGATATGACAATATCAGGATTCACACTGAAGGCTGACCCCCTTATCCCAACGAGACCAATCTCTTCTTTCACTGTACCAACGGCATAAACCGTTCCCTTGATTTTTTTCAGGTTTTTCATGACTTCTATTAATTGAATACAACCAATGCGATCGTCGAAGCCATATCCGGTGACCCTTGAACCATTAAGCCTATCAAAATTCCCATAAATGGTGATAAAGTCTCCTGTGTTTATTCCCATCTTTTCGACTTCTTTCTTGCTCTTCGCTCCTACATCTATAAACATTTCGCTTATCTTTGATGTCCTTTTTTGTTCTTCCTTTTCTTGCAAATGTATGGGCTTTGATCCTACGACTCCTGTAACCGATCCTTTAGAGCCATGAATCTTAAATTTCTGTGCAGGGAGTATTTTTGGGTCCCAGCCTCCAATGGGTTCGAATCTTATGAACCCCTTCTCGTCTATATATTTTACCATCAAACCCAATTCGTCCATATGCGCGCATATCATTATTTTAGGAGAACCTTTCCCCTTTTCACATATAAGATTGCCTATCCTGTCTGTCTTTATTTTGTCTGTGTATGGTTTAATCTCCTTTTTTATCATATCTCTTACATTTTCTTCATAACCCGAAATCGAAGGGCACTCTACCAATTTTTTCAACAGATTTTCCATTCTATCACCTGAATATCACAGAGGGCAAAAGCCCTTTATTATAATATTTATTTTCCCATAATAAATTTGTGATCAATTAAGGTCTTGTTTGGAGAGTATACCAATGGAAGATCTTATCCTTTCCTTTTCCATCCCCACAAGAAACTTTATGTCCTTTCTCTTTGCAATTGATTCCAGCTTATAGTCAACCTTTCCATCGAATATAACTGCATAGGGGTTTTCAAGAGTTTTTAGGGTATTTATCAACTCCTTAACAGGAACTTTACCGAGCAAATTAAAGGCCGAATCAAAAATACATGCAGCTCTCGTTCCAATCAGCTCTTCCAAGGTTTTCTTGAATATCCTTTTCTGTTCGTCTGTAATTCCTATCTCCCTATCAATGTATTCCTTCTTAGGTATTTTTTCTTCCCCTCTTTTAAGATCGTTCATTTTTTCAAGTTTGAACTGGGATGATGAAATCTTGTCCCTCAAACACTTGAAAACCTCTTTTTTTGATAGTTCCTCGACTTCTTTACCAGGGGGGGCCAAAGCGATATAATCAAGATCCGTTGTTTCGAGGAGGCCCTTCAGATTCAAATCCCCTCCGCGGTCTCCATCAAGGAATGCTGTTGTTATCTTCTCCTTGGACAGATCCATGATTGTTTGGGGTATCGAGCTACCTTCTATTGCTATAGCGTTTTTTATGCCATATCTTATCAAATTCACTACATCTGCTCTTCCTTCAACAATTATTATTTCGTCAGAATCGAGCAGGTTCGGCCCGCAAGGCAAACCCTTGTAACTCGTTATCTCGTGAGTCTTTATCTCCTCTTTTATGTCTTCTGTTATCTTCGTTGTATCAGGCAAGCCCTTCTCTAACAAATCCTTCAGAATTATCTTTGCCTTGTCTACAACGAATTTTCTCTTCATCTCCCTAGTGTCTTCCACTGATTTTAGCGTTATTTTTGCTGTGCAGGGCCCGACCCTTTCTATCGTTTCTAACGTGGCTGCTATAAGAGCTGTTTCTGTTGAATCCAAGGATGATGGTATTATAAGTTCACCGTATGAGTTTCCCTTTTCTGATCTTATATTAACCTCGATCCTTCCGATCCTTCCTGTTCTCTGCAGTTCTCTCAAATCCAGATCTGGTCCCAGCAAACCTTCGGTCTGCCCAAAAATAGCTCCTATTACGTCAGGTTTCTCTATCACGCCTTTTGCGTTTATTTGAGCCTTTATCAGGTATTTTATCGATGTCGGCGCTAACTTTGACATGAGCATCAACCTCCTTAAAAGGGATTTGGCTATTCAAATTACCCAAATCCTCTATCTGATTTTTTCCTAAAGACATTATTTTGCCTCTCAATCTCGAATTAACGCGTTTTCTGTATTTTTGCAGCAGGTATCTTAATTTCTTTCCGATATCCCTGCCCTTTCTATCGAAATCCGTGAGTATTACGATTTCTTTAGTTGTCTTTATGTTTTCGACCACTTCGTACAGCGGTCTGCCTTCGATGGCAATAATATCTTTCAATCCAAGGCTTTTTAAAGCTTTTTTGTCGTTCTTTCCTTCAACTATCAGGAGTTTGTCTTTAAGGTCATCCAATATTTCTTTTAGTTCCTCGATTGTTATTTTTTTGTTTCTTGTCATAGGGACACGTGCTTTATTTTTAATACAGATTCATAAATAAATTACTATGGAGAAGGTTTTGAAAAGGGTTTTGAAAAAAATAACACCAAGCAACAAAGACAGGGAGGAGCTTTCAGGTATTCTCAATATGGTGATTGATGCTACAGATAGGTTAATAAGACCCGTAGGCTTGGACAAGACCATCGCCGGCTCTTTCATTCGCGATACCTGGCTTAAGGACAAAAAGGAGATAGATCTCTTCATAATGTTTCCTGTTTCTTATTCGAGGGGGGATCTCGAAAGGCATGGCCTGGAGATGGGCAAAAAGATTGTGAAAAAACTTAAAGGGAAATATGAAATAGCGTATGCGGAGCACCCTTATGTAAGAGGAAAGGTAAATGGTTTCTCTATAGATATAGTTCCCTGTTACAAGGTTAAATCGGCTTCGAAAATAATCTCCGCCGTTGATCGCACTCCTTTCCACAACAAATACATAGCGAAAAGGTTGAAACCTGAGATGGCGAGTGAGGTTCGCCTGCTAAAACAGTTCTGCAAAGCTATAGAGGTTTACGGATCTGATATAAGAACGCTGGGTTTTTCCGGTTATCTTTGCGAGCTTCTTATAATAAAATACAAGACCTTCAAGAAACTTGTTATCTCTGCCATAAAATGGAAATTTGGGGAGTTCATAGACCTAGAAGGTCACTGTTCCATTAAAAACCCTAGGTTGTTCTTCAAGGATCAGCCCTTTATAGTCATAGACCCAACAGATCCTAAAAGGAACGTTGCTGCAGTTATATCAGAGGAGAATTTCATAAAATTTGTGAAATCTTGTGAAAATTTCGTGAATAAACCGAGTGAAAAATTCTTTGAAAGGGACATGAGAACTATAGGGGTTGAGGAAATCAGAAAACATTTGAAATCAAGAGGTACCAAAATATTTGCTTTGTGTTTTGAAAGACCAAAGGTGGTTGATGATATTCTCTGGTCGCAGATGAGGAAAACGTCCCTAAGGATTGTTAATCTTTTAAAGGATAACGATTTTGAGGTTTTTGATAACTTTGTATGGAGCGGTGAGAGGAGTTCTTACCTGATGTTTGAAATGAAAAATTGGTTTCTGCCAAAAATAAGAAAGCTGAGGGGACCTCCTGTATATTCCAAGAAACATTCAAAACAGTTCACCGAAAAATATAAAGAATCGAAATTGTATGTTGAGGGTAAGATGTGGGTGGTTGAGGTCGAAAGGAAATATAGAAGGATGGAGGATCTCTTAAATGATTTCTTAGAAAGAAATGGAAAGGACCTTCTTAAGGATGGAATAAGATCATACATAGCGAAAAGCGTTTCCAAGGGTTTCAGGATTTTAAGCGGGAGAGATTTTGAAAGGGTTGCAAAAAACAGGGAATTTGCAAGGTTTCTGAGGAAATATTTTGAAGATAACGTATTCAAAAAGATTTAAATATCTTTCGTCACAAATTTAAAGAATCATGCCGTTTACTGCGTAAGCAGGAGGTTGTGATATGGCGGAAGAGTTCTTGAAAGAGATAAAGGAAGCGAAAGAAAAGGCGAAAAAGAGGAAGTTTCTTCAAACATGGGATCTGATTATAAGTCTAAAGAATATTGATCTCAAAAAACCCGAAAATAAGTTAAATCTTGAATTTCCTCTTCCTGAGGGAGGGGGTAAGGAGACAAAGGTTATATTCATCGTGGATTCTTTGCTCGCGGAGGCAAAGAAAACGGGCGGGTTGATTGTAACAAAGGGTGAGCTTGAAAGGCTTGGCAAAGATAAAAAGAAGCTGAAAAAATATGCAGAAATATATGATTGGTGGTTCTGCGAAGCCCCTCTAATGCCTTTGGTGGGCAAAACGTTGGGTGTGGTTTTAGGACCGCGGGGTAGGATGCCCAGACCGATACCGCCGAAGGGGAGTGTCCAGCCGTTCATGGAGATGTCGAAGAAGCTCGTTAGGGTGAGGCTCAGAGATTCTCCTGTGATACAAATTCCTGTAGGGACAGAAGAAATGAAAGAGGAGCAAATAATGAAAAATGTATTAGCGGTTATCAACTTTGTTAAGGACAGACTTCCGAAGGGAAAGGTGAATATGAAGTCGGCATGGATAAAACTCACCATGGGACCGCCAGTTAAGTTAAAGGTGTAAGAATGGTTTCGGAAAAGAAAAAGGAGGAAGTGAAGAAACTTGAGGTAGAGCTGAAAAAATATCCAGTCATAGGTCTGCTGGACATGTTCAAGCTTCCTTCCAGGCAGCTTCAGGAAATTAGGGACAAGCTTAAAGGCAAGGCAGAAATCAAAATGGTTAGAAAAAGTGTAATGGAAAGGGCAATAGAAAACGTTGAGAGGAAGGGTTTAAAGGAACTGGAAAAGGAAATACAGAATCAGCCCGCGATTTTATTCAGCAATGCGGATCCCTTTGAACTGGCCAGAATAATTGAATCTTCAAAATCGTTTGGTACTGCGAAAGAGGGGGACATCGCTCCGAAAGATATAGTGGTGAAGTCTGGTAAAACAAGCCTGAAGGCGGGGCCTGTGATAGGGGAGTTACAGAGGGTCAAGATCCAGGCAGGCGTCGAAGGGGAAAACATTGTTATAAAGAAAGATGTGGTTGTCGCCAAAAAAGGTGAAAGTATAGAAAAAAATGTGGCGGATGTTCTAATGAAACTGGGAGTGGAACCCATAGAGATTTCCCTAAATTTGCTTGCTGTATGGGATCAGGGTATTGTTTACCCGAAGGAAATTTTGTTCATACCTTTGGAGAAATACGAGAATGATATACGAACTGCCCATCAGAGCGCATTCAATCTTTCGCTTAACATGGGTTTTCTTACAAGAGAGACCGTACCCGTATTAATTTCAAAGGCGCACAGGGAAGCTGTAGGTTTGGCTAGGGAGGTTGGATTGGTGACAAAGGAGACCGTGGTGGAATTGTTCGCAAAGGCCCACTTGCAGATGCTTGCCCTTAAGGGGAAAATCCCAGAAGTCGTTGAGACAGAAAAGAAGGGTAAAGAAGGTAAGAAATAGCCAAAAACCGAAGAGAAGAAAGATGTTAATAAAGGATCAAAAAATAAAAAGGAGGGATGAAGATGGAAATGGTATATGCAGCGTTACTCCTTCACTCCTTGGGTAAAAAGGTGGACGAAGCTGGAGTTAAGAAGGTCCTTGAGGCTGCAGGAGCAAAACCAGAAGTAATGCAGATAAAGGCACTGGTATCAAGCCTTAAGAATGTAAATATAGACGAAGCTGTAAAACAGGCTTCTGCTATTCAGGCTGCTGCTCCGGCAGAGGAAAAGAAAGAGGAGAAAGAGGAGGAAAAAGAGGAAAAGGCAGAGAAGAAAGCTGAAGAAGCGGCCGCAGGTCTTGGCGCACTTTTCGGATAAACCTTTTTAGGAAAGGGGCCAAGATCTCTCTAGTTCTCAAATTTAAGTATAGGCCCGGAATATAATAAATTATGAAATCCGATAAGGAGATCAAAAAGGAATTTCTTCCAAAGTTCTGGGGTCATCCTGAGAAATATTATGCAACCTCCGTCCTTCGAGATGAGGGTTTTGTGAGAAATATCTGTATTGTTTGTAAGAAACCGTTCTGGAATACAGACCCCGAAAGGAGAGCGTGTGGCGACCCTCTGTGCAGTGGGGAGGGTTTCGGTTTCATACGGAATTCGCCGGCGAAAAAAAAGATGAGTTACATAGATGTTTGGCTGGGGTTCTCGAAAATGTTCAAAAAGTTCGGCTATACCCCGATAAGGAGGTATCCTGTTGTCGCCCGCTGGAATCCCACAATGGAATATACAAACGCCTCTATCTCGGCCTTCCAGCCCTATGTTATTTCGGGCGAGGTGAAACCTCCGGCCAATCCGCTCGTTATACCGCAGTTCTGTCTAAGGTTCAATGACATTGACAATGTCGGCATAACGCAATCGCATAACACAGGATTTGTAATGATAGGCCAACATTCATTTGTCCCCCCTGAAAAATGGGATCAGGAGAAGGTTTTTTGTGATATACATCTATGGTTAAGAAGGGGTCTCGGACTGAAGAATTCTGATATAACCTATCACGAAGATGCGTGGGCCGGAGGAGGCAACTTCGGATCGTGCATGGAATTCTTTTCGAAAGGATGCGAACTGGGGAATCAGGTTTACATGCTTTACGAGCAAACCCCTTCTGGTATAAAGGAACTGGGAATAAGGGTTTTGGATATGGGTATGGGACAGGAAAGGAATGCATGGTTCACTCAAGGCTGTGAAACCATTTATGATGCGACTTTTCCGAACGTTGTTAGGAAACTTCTTGCAAAAACAGGTTTGAAAATTAAAAAGGACATTATGAGGAAATATGTCCCACATGCAGGTCTTCTCAACGTGGATGAGATAGAAAATGTTAACAAATCATGGAAAACTGTAGCAGGGAAGGTTGGCGTAGATGCCGAGGAACTAAGAAACTTTATACTCCCTTTATCTGGTATGTATTCCGTAGCGGAACATACGAGAAGTCTCTTGGTGGCTTTAACAGATGGCGGATTGCCAAGTAATGTCGGGGGGGGATACAACCTGAGGATGTTGTTCAGAAGAGCGAAGCTTTTCATAAATAAATACGCTTGGCCTGTGAATATCCCAGAAGTTTGTGAGTGGCATGCACATTATTTGAAACCGATATTTCCTGAATTATCGGAAAATCTAGAGGGTGTGAGGAAAATAATAGAGGTTGAGGGGAAAAAGTATGAAAATACGAAGAGTAATTCTGTAAGAATTATCGATAATATCTTCAGGAGAGGGGTGACCGAAAGGGAACTCTTGAAACTTTACGACAGCCACGGAATACCGCCTGAAATAGTTAAAGAGGAATTCGGAAAGCGGGGAAAGAAAATAAAAATACCTGATGATTTCTATTCAAAGGTTTCCGAACTTCACGAAAAGAAAGAACAGGTGGCAGCGACCGAGAAAGGTGAAATACTCCCCCTGGACGAAGTTCCTGATACAGAGATATTGTATTACAAAAATTACAAAAATTTGGAATTTGACGGGAGGGTTTTGAAAGTCATAAATAATTTCGTAATTCTTGATCAGACTGGGTTTTATCCAACCTCTGGCGGTCAGCTTCATGATCTGGGAAAAATAAACGGCAAGGAAGTTCTTGATATCTTCAAACAGGGCGGTGTTATCGTACATAAAATGGAGAAGGGGCATGGTCTGAAAAGGGGTGAAAAGGTTAAGGGAGAAATTAATTGGTTGAGAAGATTGAAACTCTCACAACAGCATACAGCGACGCACATAGTAAATGCTGCTGCCAAGAAGGTTTTGGGGGATCATGTCAATCAGGCAGGGGCCAAGAAGACCGAAGAATATTCTCATCTTGACATAACCCATTATCAGCCAATCGATATTCATGAACTGAGGAGGGTAGAAAACGAGGCCAACAAGATCGTGAAGAGGGGGGTAAAAATTGAAAAGATGCTGATTCCGAGGAATGTTGCTGAAAAGAGATTTGGAATGGGAATCTACCAGGGCGGAGCTGTGCCAGGCAGGATGATAAGAATTATAAACATTCCTGGTGTGGATGTTGAGGCCTGCGGCGGAACTCATCTGAACAATACAAAAGAGGTTGGAAAGATAAAGTTGCTGAAAACGGGTAAAATTCAGGACGGTATAATCAGAATAGAGTTTACCGCTGGTGAGGTTGTAGAAAAAATTTCAGATAGGGAAAATGAAATTTTTAATGGTGTTTTCAGGGAATTGAACAAATTGGTTGAATTTGAGTGCAGAATATCTGACATACCAAAGCAGCTGAGGGAATGTTCAAATTTTTTCTCTGTTCCCCCTAAACAGTTGGGGGTTACAGTCGGGAAATTTGTGAGAGAAGCTCTAGAGGACAGCAGGTCTTTGAATAAAAAGGTTAGGAAAGATAGGGCAAAAACCTTGAAAATGGGTTGTGAAATTGTTTTTAAGGTGTGGAAATCCCAGAAAAAACAGCTTCAAAAATTGAGAGTGGAAAGGGCTGGTTCAGAAATCAAGAAATTGCTGAAGAGGGCAAAGAACAAAGAAATATTTGAAATAGTAGACATGGACAGAAGTGAAATGTTAAAAACCGCTGATCTCCTTGTTTCTTTACATCCCACATTTACGGTTATTCTGGTCAACAGAGAGGGGGATGTTGTGGGGATGAGCAGAACGAAAGACATAACCAAGGAACTAAAAAAGTTCTGCAAAAAGTACGGAGGCTACGGCGGTGGGAAAGGTTGCCTTGCCCAAGGAAAGATTAACTTCTCAAAATTTAAGGGGGTAAAAAAGAAAGGGGTTTGAGTTTTATCCGCATGGAACCGTGACTACCGTTGCTCCTGTTACCCCTGTGCTGAACCTGTAGGTGCAGACTCTTGGAGATCCCGATGTTGTGCATCCGTCCGTGAATGTGACCATCTGTTGTGTTCCAAGTGTGCCTGTTGTGCTTAAGTACGCATTGCTGAACGCGTTGCCGTCTGTCCTTGTTATCGTCAGGGCACCGCACGTCTGTGCTGTGTTGCCACTGAATGAGCTACTAGCGCCACAAGTACCCACTGATATTGCCTCTGTCCCTGAATTTCTCATTATCACAGTTGAATTGATTCCGGCTATGCAGTAGGAATCAACCAAAGTCAGAGATTTGGTGTAAGTACCCAAAAACCCCGAAAGGTATGTCCATGCCGTTGCCGCCAGACCTATTGTTATCAGCAGCAAAATTATAATGGCGATTATTGGGGTGATACCTTTTTTCATTCATTCAACCTCCTTTTTATATTATAAATATCAATACTCTGTCCCCGTCCCTCTTGCATATCCAGGAGTTGGCGTGCTTCTGGTGGGTGTGGCTTGGGTGTAAAGTCTCTTAAGCCTCTTTTCGATTATGCCTAGCGTGGTTAGAGCAGCCTGATTTGTTTCGAAATTCTTCTTGTTCTGTTCTATCAGCTCTGTCAGCTTTTCAACCAGAGGGGACATCACTTCCTTCGAGACAGCGGTCACCTCTTCCTCTTCAGCCGATGTCTTCAACAATTTCATGAATTCCCGCATCTCGATTATCAGATCTTCGACCTTCTTTGGTACTTTCGAAACCTCTGCTATGAGATCCGTATTAGCCTTTATGCTGTCATCTATTATCCTCTGGTTTGATTTGATCAGTTCTATAACCTGCTCTATAAGTTTTCGGATTTGAGAAGAGTAGCTTCCTGATTCAACCTGTTCTATCCTTTTTTCCAGTCGTCGGATGGGTGATGTTGGTATAATCTCGTATTCATCTTCCGGGCTCATAATAATTATTTGTTCGTTACCTAATATAAATATTTGATGCCCTTTAATTAGTATTCAGGCATTCCACCCATGCCTCCAGGGGGCATTGGCGGTCCACCTTTCTCCCCGGCGCCCGCTGAAATCATATCGTCTATCCTTAATATCATTTCGGAGACTTCGCTAGCGCTCTTCAGTGCCTGAAGTTTTATCTTCAAGGGTTCTATAACGCCCAGATTCGCCATGTTGCTTACCTTTCCTGTGAAAACATCCAATCCTGCCTCTGTTCTTTTCTTGTCGTGCTCTGCCCTTAGCTGCGCCAGCTTATCTATTGGGTCAAGACCAGCATTTTCAGCGAGGCTTTTAGGAACGATTTCCATAGCCTCTGCAAATGCATTTACAGCGAGTTGTTCTCTTCCTTTGAACGATTCCGCGTATTTTCTCAGCTGCCTTGCCACCTGAACCTCTACCGCTCCACCTCCCGGGACTATTTTCCCGAGTTCCAGCGCTGCAGCAACACCCTTTATCGCGTCTTCCATCGCTCTTTCCACTTCGTCCACGACGTGTTCGCTTCCTCCACGGATAAGGATCGTTACTGCCTTGGGTTCCTTGCATCTCTCAACGAATATCATCTCATCGCCAGCGATTTTCTTTTCCTGCACGATCCCTGCATATCCCAGGTCGCTCTTTGACAGATCTTTAACGTTGGTTACTATCTTCGCTCCTGTCGCTCGTGAAAGCTTTTCCATGTCGGATTTCTTCACCCTCCTTGCAGCAAGTATATTCGCCTTCGCTAGGTAATGCTGAGCCACGTCATCTATGCCCTTCTGGCAGAAGACAACGTTTGCCCCTGACTTTATAACTGTGTTAACCATGTCCTTCAGGCTCTTTTCCTCCTCATCAAGGAAGGCGTGCAACTTTTCGGGAGAATCTATGCTTATTTTTGCATCTCCTTCAAGTTCTTTAACTTCCAGGGCGGAATCGAGTAAAGCGATCTTCGCCTTCTCGAGTTTCTTTGGCATTCCCGCGTGAACCACTTCCTTGTCAAGAACTATTCCTTCGATGAATTCTGTGTCTGCCATTGACCCGCCTTGTTTCTTTTCGATCTTTATGTTCTCCGTGTCTATTTCATTTGTTTTCTTGTTGTATATTCTTGTGACCGCCTTAACGGCAAGGTCCGTAAGCTGCTCTGATGCGCGCTCGGCTGACTTTCCTGTCATTGCTGTGTTTGCAATTCTCTTCAGGTCTTTTTCGTCCTTTATGGTTATATCACTTGATAATTTTTCCAGTATCTCCAATGCCTTGAGTTTGGCCAGCCTGAATCCCTTTGTTATAATGGTTGGGTGAATCTGTTTTTCCAAAAGTTTTTCTGCCTCTTTAAGAAGTTCTCCGGCTATTATAACAGCAGTTGTCGTTCCATCGCCGACTGATTCATCCTGGGTTTTGGCGACCTCGGCCATCATTTTCGCTGCCGGATGTTCAATCTGCATTTCATTAAGTATGGTCGCACCGTCGTTCGTTATTGTAACATCTCCGAGGGAATCCACCAGCATCTTATCCATTCCCTTCGGGCCCAATGTTGTTCTTACCGCATCTGCTACCAGCTTCGCGGCAGCTATGTTGTTCTTTTGCGCTTCTTTTCCTCTTGTCCTTAGGGTTCCTTCCGGAAGTATAAATATCGGCTGTAAGCCCTGTGCTCCGTTCATAATATCACCTCTCTATCTATCGATTTTATATGACAATGATAGGATATAATATATATAGGTTATTTATAAACTTTTCCCCAACAATAAATTTAAGCGCGAACGCGATATAGAAGGTATTAATCGGTATGAATCGGCATGGGCTCGTAGCTCAGCCTGGTTAGAGCGTCGGTCTTATATGGCCAGCGGGCGTACATGTCCGTTATGACTTTAACCTGGGAAAGCCGAAGGTCTGGGGTTCGAAACACGGGTCGCATTTGTAAATGCGTTCTGACTTGCTTGACAAGTCTTTGTGTGTGATCTTCCCCACGAGCCCATTTAATTTTAATAATGCATCCAATCTATTCTTATGAAAATATTCTCCGATCTCCACATACATTCAAGGTTTTCACGGGCGACCAGCGGGGAACTGAACATACAAAATCTTGTGAAATACGCCAAAATGAAGGGCGTGAATTTGCTTGGAACAGGGGATTTTACACACCCTTCATGGCTGAAAGAGTTGAAAAGCGAGCTTCGGGAGGACGGGAGTGGGATATTGAAGAATAAGAAGGGTTTCGGTTTTTTACTTTCGACAGAGGTTTCCAATATCTACAAACAGGACAACATGCAAAGGAGAATCCACAACATAATCCTCGCGAAGGACTTCGAAACCGTTGAACAGATAAACGAATGGCTGTCGAAAAGGGGCAGGCTTGACTACGATGGGAGACCGATATTTGGTTTTACGTGTCCAGAACTCGTTGAAAACATCTTGGGCGTATCAAGGGATTGCATGGTGATACCTGCCCACATATGGACTCCTTGGTTTTCGCTTTTCGGATCCAAATCCGGTTTTGATCATATAGAAGACTGCTTCCATGACCAAACAAAAAACATCTTCGCTCTGGAAACCGGATTGTCCTCTGATCCCGAAATGAATTGGAGGTTGTCGTCCTTGGATAAATACACGCTGGTTTCCTTCTCTGATCTCCATTCTTTTTGGCCATGGAGAATCGGGAGGGAAACAACTGTTTTCGATTTGAAAGATTTAACATACGAAAACATTGTCAAGGCAATAAAAACGAAGGATGGTGTTGCTGAAACTATAGAGGTTGATCCCGGATACGGGAAGTATCATTACGACGGGCACAGAGAGTGCGGAATTTCGCTGACACCTGCAGAGGCGAGGCGTTCGAATAACACGTGTCCTGTTTGCAGGTGCCCGCTGACGATAGGCGTTCTCCACAGGGTTGAAGAACTCGCTGACAGGGGTGGGGGGTTCGTCCCCGAAGATTCGAAGCCATTCAGGTCATTGATTCCCTTGTCAGAGATCATATCGATAGTTCTTGGTTCACCCCTAAATTCACCGAAGGTGTGGGGAGAGTATAACAAACTGATTAACGCCTTTGGTTCCGAGTTCAACGTATTGATTGAGGCGGGTGAAAGGGAAATGAGGAACGTCTCAGATAAAGAACTGGTT
>SMTZ1_10020129_pt1 | contig 15753 bp, 10 predicted proteins | sample DeeMarSWOR136_30_FD_25667 | JGI IMG/M metagenome (IMG submission 25667)
TTTCATCGTTTCTTCTCCTCCCTGATTGAAGGATTATCTTCTCTCCCTGAGATCTTACCGTCAGTCATATGAACTATATAATCGCATTTTTCTGCAATCCACCGGTTGTGAGTTACAAGAACTAGAGTTTGTTGATTGATCGTGTTTATGCGGCGGAAGAGATCCATGACGTCAGAACTTGTTGTGGAGTCTAAGTCGCCTGTGGGTTCATCTCCTAAGATGATTGCGGGCTGGTTAATTAGAGCTCGGGCTACAGCAACTCTTTGTTGTTGGCCTCCAGAGAGTTCTGTTGATAGATGATAGAGTCGATCTCCCATTCCTAACTCGCGCAGCATCATCTTGGCTTGTTCTCTAGCTAAACCCGAATTCATTCCCCTTAGTAATAACGGAGTTTCTGCATTTTCCACAGCAGTCAAGAACGGAAAAAGATTGAATAACTGAAATATGAAGCCTATATTATCTCTGCGAAAGGCTGTCATTTGTCCATCCGATAGGGTTGATGTGTCTACTCCATCGATTATTATTTCTCCAGCTGAACGGCGATCCAAGTGACCTATCATATTGAGTAAAGTAGTTTTTCCACATCCTGAAGACCCCATAATCGCCATCATATCTCCCTTTTTCACTGTCAACTCTACTCCTTTTAGGGCGTGGACCTCGTTTGATTTGCCCTCATTGTAACGTTTATGTAGATTTGAAATTCTGAGGATTTGATTTTGGGCGACTTGATCTTTCTTGTCCTTAGTTTTTTTCAACCAACATACCTCAATGCTTCTGCCGGAGGAATTCTTGAAGCGGCAAACGCGGGGAGTGAACCTGACCCTAAGGCTATAAGCACAATAATGGAAAGATACAATCCAATTTCTTCCCAAGGAACAATTAGGGTCGCATTCTGCATGTTTGCAAAACCCATGCTTATGAGTAACCCGTTAATGACCCCTATAATTAAACCGATTATTCCAAGCACCACCAGTTCAAGAAGAACTGAAAGAATCACTTGTGTCCTGGGAAATCCTATGGCTCTCATCATCCCAATCTCCCGTTTTCTTTCGGAAACATTTCGAACTGAGATTACACCCATGCCTACTGCTCCTATTACGAGGCCGAAGGTAACGTAGATTTGGAGGAAAGAGGTTATTCGATCCATAAATTCCAAGGTGGACTCAATTCTAGAATAGGTTAGAGTGGAACTTCCAACAAAGAAGTTATCCGTTGCCAGAAGGCGGTATCCCTCGTCGTTTGTATTTGTGAATTCTTCAATTGCTTGAGCTATATCCTCAAGTTGAGGATCATCAATTTGGAGATTGGTTTTAATCAGATAAGAGTCATACTGGTCTTTTCCTCTAGACGTTAAGGTTTGACCATTAGCTTCACCTAGGAAATCTGTTTGAATTGCCCAATGTTCTGGCAAATATAAGGTTCCAAGAATTGCACTAAAATCGGATTCTTCTGCCCCAAAGTCCAATCCTGCCCCCAGAGGGAAACCTCCAGCACGTTGGCTGCCAAGACTTCCTCCGATTGTAAAGGCCTGGTAATTGGGAAAGCCCATGGATGAAGCATTCATTGGTATCCAAATTTGTAGCCCAACAGGCAGTAGAAATGAATCAGTGAAGACTATTGGATTTTTGATGATGTTTCCGTCAACATTCCTTAAGGGTTCAACTCCTTCAAGAGAATCTCTGCCAGAAGCCAGCGATCCTTCAGTCCCTGAACCCCCTATTTGTAAGTCAGAAAGTTCAGTCTCTCCAGTGAGAATAGCTAGTAGAACAGATGAAACATTGTAAGCAGCCATTTTGTATCCGGGGTCAAAGAATTGGTCCCAAGCTTTCTTGGATAGTTCTAGCATTTCGTTATCAGATAGGTCTGAAGAAAGAGATTCGCGAACCCCATCAGGAAAGGCATCTAGATAAAAGGCGTAACGCCAGTTGGGGTCTGAATAGTCTGAAGCATTGCCCCGGATCTGTTCTGGCTTAAATTCTCCAGTTCCGATTGGAAGCAGATCAGTTCTAGAGTCAAACCGCGAAGAAAGGGGGTTTTCCAAAGCTATGAACTTCGTAAAATCCTGATTCGGTCGAAAAGTTTTGAAACCAATTACATCTGTTATGCGATTATCAATCTTGTAAAGCTCATTAGAATATGATGTACCAGGAATGATTGCCTCAGGTTTGCTTAAAAAGACTGCAATATCTACACCTCTCGAGTCTTCTTCAATCTGAGTTACAGTTCCTAAGCTTGTAGGAATTAACGCAGCCACAAGAACATTAAGAGTCAATATTATCGCAAAAATGGCAAAGGTTAGAGTGGAACGAGTGATGTGTGAGGATATTAATGAGGGTGATATTTGGCCAACACCCTTTACACCGCGAATTTTTATCAATACATTCCTTAAGCCAAGCATCACAATCGGTAGGTTGAGGGCAACGAACAATATGGAACCAATCACTATTTCAATAATCCCCAGAATCAAGATTTCAATGGATAATCCAGTAATGTCTGTCACCCAGTTACCCATAGCTACAGCAAACAGGATTGAAGGAATGGCCCAGAGGATGATAGCTGTTATGTTGAAAGCTTTAACCCTATCCATGAACCGTGAGAGGACAAATCCTAGGCCTCCTGCGAATAAGCCAAATCCCATCATGAGACTTCTCCATTCCTTTAGGCTGTCCCATCCTTCGCTACTCCAAAAAACTTGAAGTGTCTCCTCAAATACTCCGTTGTACAGAAGAAGAATGATGCCCGCTATAATCATTAAAACACCAAAGGCTGCTAAGTTGCGACTAGATTTTGCTTTAAATTTCACTTTTATTCCACGAAGAGCTTCTACAATGTTAACTCGAGAAGCCCTTAGAGCTGGAAGAATCCCAGTTATTATGCTCAAGACTACGCCTATAATGACGGATAAGATAACTGCTTCTTGAGAAATAACTGGCTGAACACTTAGTTCACCAGTTCCGAATAATCCTACAAGATACAAGGCTACAGCTTGACCAAAGGCCAATCCTCCGATAAGCCCTAAAATTCCTCCGATTATTCCTTGGAATAAGTTTTCAATCATTATAGACTGGAAAATCCCCCCGCGATTGGCACCTACAGCACGTAAAACCCCTGTTTGAAATTCCCGGTCTTCTACACTCATAAGCTGAACGTTGGTGATCAGCAAAACACCAGTCAAAGTGATAAGAAAACCCAAAGAGGTCAACATTGTGCTCATTAGTGTGATGAAGAATGCTGCAAAACCAAAAAAATCTAACCGAGCCGAAGTGACCTGATAGATTTTTTGCGCTTTACCTGTTTGAGGGTCTACCTCTTCGGGAAATAATCTTCATCTATTTCTAGGACAAAATGGTCTGATTTATAGGCCACCAAAAAAGCACTAACTATATCTGTTTCCCTTTTAGGGTCTTGTAAACTAATCCATTCCTGCAGATGCTCTAACCTAAACACAGCTCCGGAATACTGGGAGCCAATTCCTGGACGTTTAGAATCGAAGAAGCTAACAACTTGCAGCTCCACCCTCAGGATTTCTTGTATAGGTGTGATGATTGGTAGGCCAGATGTGATGTTGATAGTGACAGCTATTGTAAAGTTAGTGAATTCTGTAGTTAATGGAACTGGTAATGGTGTGTCTTGGTTCAAGCCTAGTTTTTCAGCTTGACTACTAGATAGCAGGATACTTCTGTTATCATCTAGGAGAACGTTTATGTCCATTTGTTCTCCGCTTTTCCAATCATAGAACTTGCCGAATGCTTCTGGATAATCTAGGGGTACTCCAGCAGCTCTTATTGTAGGATCAAACTGGGTATATACTAGTGCCGGGATCTGTGTGGAAAGCTCGGGCATAACTCCTACTGCGTCGGGAACCAGATTTTTTATAGATTCTTGGTCCGCTGCTTCAAGGTAGCCGCCTCCAGTGCTATTCACAACTCTAAGGTCCACTTCTCCCTCGCGTTGAAGAAGACTAGTTAAAAAAGCATTCCCTAAGGTATCCGTTGTTATTTGAATGCCAACAAGCAATGTGACCCCTAATGTTACAGCTAAAACTGCACTAAGGTTCTTTGTCTTTCTTCTGGACAACGACCTCCATGCAATCATAAAACTAGCTTTCAATCCCATATGAAAAACCAAATTTGACCTTTTTGATTAGAGAATTCAGGCGGGTTCTTTCTCTTTGATTCTTCGGGCAATTTTCTCCAGCTGTTTGCCACAATTATTCAGAATTTCGGCCATTTCTTTTGCATCCTGCTTTGTCAAGTTGTCTTTTACGGCAGTTCGGAGGTCTATAAATATCTTCGCAACTCTTTTCGCGGATTCTCCGACCACACGCAAGTTTTCATGTTTAGTATTAAAATGAAAACCTCCAAAGAGTATTGGTGCAAGATATTCCAATTTTTTCAAGAATTTTTGTCCAAACTTCACTTGTTTTTCAAAGAATATCTTTCCATCATCTGTAAGAACATAACGTTTCATTCCACTTTCTCCAAAGGGTGACTCGTTGGTGTAGCCTTTTTCCTGTAGCCTAGCTAGAAGTGGATAGATTGATCCTGGACTTGGTTTCCACCTTCCATCTGTTTCCTGTTCAATTTCCGCGACAATCTCTACACCTGACATAACCTTCTCCGCTAGCAATTTTAAAACTATGAATTGTAGAAGGCCTCTTGGAACACCTAATGTTTTCTTCATTCTTCTCTCGATCATTCCACCACCATGAATATCGCTAGCAATATCTCTAGCGAGATTTAAACCTTTTGATTTAAACATATTTATTGGATCTTAACATTGAACTTGCGTGCGCTAGAAAGTGGAAAAAGTTGGAGGTTTGCGGGTGATGTCTCCTTTTGTCCGGGGTTCAAACCCGGCCCTCGGCACTATAGATGGATCCTAGATAGACTCAAAAGCACATCGTGTAAGAAAATAAAAAAAAGGAAAGTTAGAGGTCGCTTACTCCGTTCATTCGCCTTTCTTAAACAGTAGGTAATGATTGGCGTTGTATGCCATTGGTCCTGCACCCATGCCAGCTGTTTGATAAGTGTAGAGATGCCAACCCTTCCTCTGGTACTCCTCAATTGGTTTACCAATATCCTTATGGTGCTTGATTTCTACACATTTCCATTCTTTCAAATTGACCTCACCTTAGTAACACCTTAGAAAACCAACCCATAAGAAAGTCTCTTTTGCCAAAAAAAGGGAAAAGTTGTGGGAGATCTCTCCATTTGTCCGGATTTCAAATCCTAACCAACCACCACCAGAAGGATTTTAACGTGCTCTTTCTTGTTGGGTGGTTGGGTAGAATTTCCACCCTGCCCTGTCAATGGCCTTTTTTTGGTGGTGGTCGGTTGGGTTCAAATCCACCCTGTCCGCCACAGACGCACTCCAAACCATAAAAAACATTTTATAGGGGTCATTTGCACTTCCGATCCATCAATTTATTCGCAGGGTCATCAGTGGATATCAATGACGCCACTTACCTTGCTTTAATACTTCTGCTACTGATTCCATCTTCAGAAGTCTTTTCTGAAGAGTGATGTAAATTATAATTTTGGTTTCAAGAATTGTTGGCGCGCGCACAGGTCGGTACTGCAATGAGTATGTCAGTACATTACACCGTCCTAGCCCTCGGTATTGTAAGGTCTATTGGGTATTTGGGTCCTTTGATACTTCTGCTCGATTGCAGTCACCTTAGCTGGCCCCTGAGAAGGAAGAAGAGGAGACGTCGCAGTGCATAGACTTGATGAGAAAATTTATGTTCTAACAGTGCTGATCGTTCTCAGTTTGCAGTTTTTGCTCCCAGTAGATATGGCGACTTCGCAAACAGTGGATTCGTACTATCCAACCAACTACGATCTGTTTGGCGGGACTTCTTACGTTTCTGGTACATTGACTGACCTGCAATCTGACAACAATGTCTATATGGTTTTCAGAAGTTATTTGACAAGAACCGAGGCGATAAATTTTCCAAACCTCACATCGGATGTGGACCTTAGTCCTGACAAAGGAACACATTCAAACTTTACTGCTCAGCAATACGGACCTGACTTGATTAATGATATTTTGACAGAAACAAGAGAATACGACGGCGTCCAAACGGTCATTGCGACTGGATCAGTGCCATACCAGATGGACAAGGACCAGAAGGGTTGTTTTGGCGCTGTATTTTGGAATCCAACAGACAATGTTTATCGAGTGACTAGAGTTGAGTTCAACGCCTCTTCAGCAACAAATGAGGTGTTCAATGACAGAGATCAAGGAATAGGATTGGCTTATCCTACATCAGGTTGGGAGCGTGACGCCGCTAGAAGAGTTATCTATTGGACTGGGATAATTAACGTCCAACCTCATACGGCTCAAGAATTCTATGTTGACATTGATGGCAACGGCAAAGATGAAGTATTTACCGTCGCAGTGAGGATAAAAGCGAATGACACAGTCTATTCTAACAATTACGTCACCAAGCAAGTAAATGGAGATGTTCCATGGTCTATTCTCTGGCTGGATCATGGTCCCACACCAGCCTTCAACATATCCGTACTGCCGAGTACTGAAACAGCCTTCTATGTTTCGTTGGAGGAGGATTGCAATAAAATGGCGATAGACATTGGTGGTACCTTGACGATTCTAGTTCCTTCAGAGTTTACGAATGTTGTGGATGTCGGCGGAACTGGGTGGGGTTCCGCGAATATAACGGGAAATAAGATAGAAGTGAAGAACACCCAGTCTATCCAAGACACCTACAGGACGTATGCTTTCAATGCTTCTACACCAAGCCTCCCTGGCCTTTACATGCTTAACGTTTCATTCAGTGGAACACCAGACGAGCACCCAGTGGGAAACTTCAGTATCCATGTTGCTGGCATTCCGAATTCAGAACTCGACTTGGAAATCCAATGGACAAACATTGACTATTCACTGGCAAACGGAGAACTTTGTGTATATGGAGGATCAATGGGTGTGGAAAACATCATAGTTGACGTCTGGAACGGTTCAAGCTGGGAAAACCTCTTTCCTGATTTAAACTCCGGATGGAACAACATATCAATCTCACCTTATCTAACATCTTCAACATTTACGGTGAGATTTAAGGGCGGAAACGAAGCTGGCGATACTACTCAAGACCGGTGGAACATTGATGTCAGCTTCTTACATGTTTGGTCTGATGAATACGCCTCAGAGGTTGAGTTCACAGGTTCAAGCAATACCGAAGATTTGAGCCAGTTGAACTGGACAGTCAATAGTGCATGGACGAGTGGTTTGGTGAATGTGACGCTACAACTTTTTGATTATACACTTGATGATTATTCAACAACCGGGGACGGCTATATTGCTTATACGTCGAGTGCAACCTCATATACTGACGAAACAATAAGCCAAACCATAGCTGCAAACTCAACAAACTTCCGAGACGGCTCAGGCAACTGGAAGATGAAAATCAGAGGTTTCAAAATTACGACTTTGCCCTTTGACTTCAGAGTTGATTTAATCAAGCTTGAGGCAACATCAGTGGCAACGCCTGATGTTGCCGTACTAAACATTATACGAACTCCAGCAAGCGTATACCTTGGCGATATCATAACAATTAATGTCACAGTTAAAAATGAAGGAGGAATAGCAGAAACTTTCAACGTCACCGCATATTACAACGACACTCAGATTGGAAAACAAACCGCCTTAAACTTAGCTCCCGACACAAACGCAAACCTCACTTTTTATTGGAACACGACTGGAGTTTTGACAGGTACTTACACAATCAAAGCAGTTGCCGACACTGTTCCAGGTGAAATGAACTCAGCTGACAACACTTACATCGACGACATCGTAGAAATTAAAGAACACCCAGTTATGCACGCACCGGTTGCTTTGTTCTCATTTTCTCCATCTCACCCAGCTCCAAACAATACTGTCTTGTTAAACGCTACAGACAGCCTTGATCCAGATGGTTCCATACTAACCTACTCTTGGGACTTTGGAGACGGAAACACAACCTCAACAAACAGTAGTCTAGTCACGCACAGCTATCAAGAACATGGAGATTTTAACGTAACCTTGACTGTAATCGACAACGACAATTATAACAACTCAACTTCACAAATCATTACTATATATTTACACGACGTTGCAGTCCTTAACAGCACACTTTCCCAAACTGATGTCGACGTAGGACAAGTTATCAACATCAATGTTACAATCAAGAATAAAGGAACCATAACAGAAACTTTCAGCGTTCACGTATTCTACAACGAAACTCTGATTGGAACCCAGCTAGTTTCAAACCTGCCTCTCAACACAGAGAAAAGCTTGAGTTTCTACTGGAACACGACAGGAATAACACCTGAAGTGGCTTATATAATAAAAGCTGAAGCAAGCATCGTTCCTGGGGAAATCAACATCCTTGACAACATTTATCCTTGCGGAATTGTGAGAGTGCAGAGTCCGCCACCTTTTGACTGGCGCCCCATAATTCTGTATATCGCTCCAGTCGGAATTACATTAGTCGGTTTCTTCTTAGGAATCACGTGGAGAAGACGGGGAAAAGGTTCAAAAGTGCTGGATTTCGATTTCTTTGATAAAATTGTTGGAGGAGACATCCCGATAGGTAGTTCAGTATTGATTATAGGTTGCACTGCATCTGGAAAGAGTTTGCTATGCCAACAATTGGCGCGCAAGTACATTAATGAAGGAAAAGGTTGCTTATTTATATCCTATGACGACTTTCCAGGAAAGATAAGAGATAGTATGAAAAGCTTTGGCTGGGATTTGTCAAAACAGGAGCAAGAGAAAAACTTCACTTTCATTGACTGTTATTCCTCACGAGCAAGAAAGGCAATATTCCTCACGAGCAAGAAAGGCAAGCCAGGAAAGATACTCAATTCAGCAACCCTTCGCTCTTACGGAACTCAGTATTGTGTCTTCAACTGCTCTAGATGAAATTAAAGAAGCACAAAAAGTGTTGTTCTTAGACTCAGCAACGTCTCTATTCACAAACCTTGACCCATCTCGAGTTATGAGCTTTCTACAAGACCGAGGTGCAAAAATGAAAGGTGAAAATGGCATATTCATCTTCACACTAGGAGTTGTTAAACCTGATATTGTCAATAGATTAGAAGAAACAGTTGATGGAATCATAGAATTGAACATTTATGAGGAGGAAGGAAAATCCCGGAGAAGAATGCGTATTAAGAAGTTACGTGGTCAAAGACATCTAAATGAATGGGCATTATATGACATTAAAGCAGATGCAGGAATAGTTTTTCTGAATTCCAAAAATACCTAAGTCTGGATCGTCGACATCTCTGTACGAACTATCAAAGGGCTCTCTTTAGAGTAAACTGCAAGACCTTTGTCAGTGATTTGATAAGGTCGAATCTCCTGATCATGAGCAATTCCCCGCATCTTCTCGATTTGCAGTGCTCTCACAAGTTCCCTTCCTTCATGGAACACATGAAGGACCATGACTCCATGAGCAAGAAATTCTTCCATCGAAACTCTTCTCATGAGAGTTGTTGCTCTATTCTCGGTTGTTATAATGTTAGTCGTTCCCAAGCTTGAAATTGTCTCAAGCAAATCCAAAACAGCGTTGCGCTTCTCTGAACTATCTGAATATTGAACGATCAACGTTGTTATTGGATCAACAACTATCCTTTTCGCCTTAATCTTTTTGGCGTTCACTTTAATAATCTCTATGAGACTTAGCATGCTAAAATCTCGCTTTCCGATTCTTAGCTCTCCAACCCTCACTTCACCTGGAACAGTCCTAATAGGAGATGCATCTATGATAGCAAGTCCATGTTTCTGTTCTAGCTTCTCAAGATCCCAACCAAATCCAGCCATATCTTGTTTCAGATGTTCTGTGTTTTCATCAAGCGACACATACAGCCCATTTTCGCCACTTTCTGTGATACCATTACAAAGAAATTGGATGCCGAATACTGTCTTACCACTTCCTGGACCCCCACATACTAGTACGGAACGTCCAAAAGGAATGCCACCACCCAACATTTCATCTAACCCTTTGACGCCTGTCGGAACCTTTCTCATACAATCCACTCGATTATTTTGGCTTATCATCATCTTCTAAGAAATAAAAGCATTATGAATTAGAGATCAAGACACTGAGTACTAAGGAACAACACACTGGCGTGTGAACTAGTCCAAAAAAAGGGAGTTTGCAGGTGATATCTCCACTGGTCGCTGGTTCAAACCCAACCCTCGGCACCATGTGCACGCATACCGAGAAACAGCTAAGAGTTTTAAATGTTTGACACCCTACATATTAATATGGACGAGACTACCAAGGCCCGTTATCTGAAACTGGCTGAACATCTCGATCGACTTCCCGGAGGGTTTGCAACCAGTGAGACAGGAGCCGACCTGCGTCTACTGCGTCGGTTGTTCACGCCAGAGGAAGCGGATCTGGCCACGTATTTAACTTTGGATCAGGAGGAAGCCCACGTCATTGCGTGGAGAGCCAAGCTCCCAGTGGACGAGACGGAGCAACGCCTCAACGTGATGGCTGAGAGAGGTCTCATTTTCTCGGTCAAATCAGAGGGAGGTCCCACGCTTTACCAGGCGGCGCCCTGGGTGATAGGGATCTACGAGTTCCAAGTCAACCGCATGAGTGAGGGATTTCTGCAAGATCTCGTTGACTTTCGGGACTCTAGCCAACCCCGGTCCCAGCCCACGCGTGAGAGTATTCCTCAGATGCGGACCATTCCTATCGAGCAGAGCATTGAATCACCGCTTGAGATGCTCCCTTACGAGCAGGTAGAAGAATTGGTAAAGGCCCACGACCGTTTTGCAGTTGCCCCTTGTATTTGCCGGCGCCGGGCAAGGATGTTGGGAGAGGGGTGTGATGCACCGGAGGAGACATGCCTGATGTTTGGCGATTTTGCGGATTTTTATGTTCGGACGGGTCGGGGGCGGTCGATTGACCGGGCTGAGGTCATGGAGCTGATAGCTCGGGCGAACAAAGCGAATCTGGTCCTTAACCCGACCAATTCTAAGTTTGTGGCGGCTATTTGCTGTTGTTGTGGCTGCTGTTGTGGGATTCTAAAGGGGCTCCAATTGCAGCCGAAACCAGCTGAGGCTGTGGCCAGCGCCTTTATCGCTAAGTTTGATCCGGATGTGTGCTCCGACTGCCGGGTGTGTCTAGAGCGCTGCCAGATGCAGGCTTTCATGGTCGAGGGAGATCGCGTCATGCATAATCCTGATCGCTGCATTGGATGTGGGCTATGTGTCTCAACCTGCCCGAGTCAAGCGCTGATGTTGGTCCGGAAACCTACAAGTGGGCGGCGGGATATACCCGAGACTTTCCTTGAAACGTGGCGCACCATCGCGTTGGATCGTGCTGGCACGAGCTAGTCTTAGCGACATCTACAACAATCATGCGCGCGCTAAAGCAGCCTCATATCATTCCTACCTATCGATCAATGAGAAAACCTTATTTTCACTAAACAACAAGAATCTTCTCTGCCCTGTTTACTATTTCCTAAACTAAGAAGGATGAATCCTTGGTCACCATTAGATTCGAAAAAAGCGAAGATTCAGCACTTAAGCTTGACTTAGACGACCATTTGGAACGCTTCCGTCGCAGGTTCTACATCCCAGAAGGCACTATCTATCTAGATGGAAACTCACTAGGTCTCTTGTCCAAAGACTCAGAGAGCTCAGTTCTTCGTGTGCTTAAAGAATGGCGCAATTCAGGCATAAAAGGATGGACCGAAGGAAGCCAACCATGGTTCTACTTCGCCGAGAAACTCGGAAGCATGTGTGCCGAACTTGTAGGTGCAGAACCAGAAGAAGTTGTTGCCACAGGCTCGACAACTGTTAACATCCACTCACTTGTAAACACTTTCTACCAACCTAACGCAAAGAGAAAAAGAATCCTCGCAGATGCACTCACTTTCCCAACAGACATATACGCCCTCAGAAGCGCGATAAGATTGAGAGGTTTAGATCCCAGCCAAAACCTAGTCTTTGCTCCCAGCGTAAACGATCGATTCCTAGATGAGGACCAAATTGTGGAAATTATGAACAATGATGTTGCACTTGTTTTTCTTCCCTCAGTGTTATACAGAAGCGGACAGTTACTTAACATGCAAAAGCTCGCTAAAAATGCGCACAAAAGAGGAATCCCGATAGGTTTTGACTGCTCTCACTCCGTGGGGGTCGTGCCACATTGCTTTGACAAATGGGACATCGACTTTGCCCTGTGGTGCAGCTACAAGTACTTGAACGGGGGTCCCGGAGGAACAGCTTTCTTATATGTCAATAAGAGACATTTTGATCGCGAACCCGCACTTGCCGGCTGGTTCGGATACGTTAAAGAGAAGCAATTTGACTTAGCTATTGACTTTGAACATTCTAAGAGTGCAGGGGGATGGCAGATTTCGTCACCTCCAATTTTGAGTTCAGCTCCTCTTGAAGGCTCGCTCAAAATGATTCTTGAGGCAGGTATTGATGCAATAAGAGAGAAATCACTGAAGATGACATCGTATCTTGCATATCTGATTGAAGAAATTCTCTCCAAACCCCCATACAATTTCTCTAATGGAACCCCAAGAGAAGCTGAACGCAGAGGCGGACACATTGCACTTGAACATAGAGAAGGAATGAGAATAAGTGAAGCTCTGAGAGCTAGAGGCGTGATTTCTGACTTCAGACCGCCAAACGTCATACGCATAGCTCCAATACCACTCTACAACACTTATCACGAGATATGGAAAACCACTCAACACCTAAAAGCAGTGATTGACAACAAGGAATACGAATTTTTTTCCAAGAAGCGAAAAACCATATCATAGCACGCGCTATAGGAATCTCACAATGAAAAGGAGTTGCAACAAACCTTTCACAGGTGCAACGAAAGAATTTTAATATCTGAAAGTGCAACCATTCTATAGATGGCATTATGCACTTTATTGAAGCCGGGTCAATTCTTCTATCGTTTGCTTTTTTATTGTCTGTTTTTGGTGGGTTGAATGTAACTATAGACTTGGCTGAATCCCATCGTGTTATTGCGATTCTGGAAGGAAATCCGCATCGGTATTTGGATTACATACGTGGTGCAGTCCTTTATCTAATCTTTCTTCCAGCAGTAGGATTGTGTCTCAGCATTATCGGCTATAGAAAGGTAAGGCAGTCTTCAATGATACTCTTCTCTCAATGGTACTTGGTAATTATAGGTGGAGTGTTCCTCTTTTGGGGAGCTTACGGACTTTGGTGGACATACAATTCATATAGTGGTGCAATACAATGGGTGAACCTGCATGGTCCCACAGAGATTGTTGGTCCACTTCAGTCGATCTATGTTGCAGTGTCAGTAGGATTCATTCTTTGGCTAATAGCTGGTGGCATCTTCACTCACTTGCCGATTCTAGAAGCAGCAAAACAACACACATGCGCTTTTGGGACTTTTAAAGAAACACACAAATATTTTTTCTTCATGTAATTGGATCTCAGAAAATCCTAAACGCAAATATCAATAATAACTAAAATTTCATTGGAGAAGACAAGAAAATGAAGAAAGCTTTCATGGTTTTGCTAGTGTGCTTGATAACGTCTTATGCAATATTGGGAGGCATGCATAGCGCGTGCCTATTATGTTTTGTGTTGATCTCAAATATCAAAGCAGAAAAATGGGAGAGTTGCGGGAGATATCTCCATTTGTCCGGAATAAAATTCCCGCGATCCCACCACGATTATTCGAGACCTTATATGAGGAAAGTCTATGTTGCTTTCTTTTTTTTGAAGAGTAACAGGTTAAGTATGTATGTGTCACGTAAAGTATATCTGATGCGTATATGAAAGTCTTAACGTTATGCTTGAAGACACGTTGGTTCAATTGTTGATTTTGATTGCTTCAGTAGTAGGGTTAGCGTCGGCTAGCCATTTTGCCATAAGATCAATCGAAAAACTCATTGAAATGACTGGGTTGAGCGAGGCGTCGGCGGGTTTCATAATTCTTGCAGTGTTGACTTCAACTCCTGAAATAGTCGTTGCTCTTTTCTCTGTTGTTCAAGGAGATCCTGCCATCAGCATCGGTGATATCTTAGGCTCTAACGTGTTCAACATAGGCGTGGTTCTCGGCATCTTAGGCGTCATTGGATACCTCAAGACATGTTGCACTGTCCTACTCGTGGAACTGACGGACATGCTTTTTATAACAGCCCTCATACCACTGCTTCTTGTAATAAATCAATACCACATTTTTGATATTCCAAGTCCCATTATTGGCATCATACTCCTTCTTACTTTTCTGGTAAACACGTATCTTATGGCGCGAAAAAGAACGCCACCTGTCAAGTTGGATGACAGTAAGGCAATCAGCAAAGAAAAAAAGAGTTTTGTGGTTGCAACACTTTTGTTGAGTTTCACAATCGTGGTAGTAGCTGCCCGCCTGACAGTTTACTCCGCCTCAAACATAGCTGTTGCCCTAGGAGTTCCACCCATCTTGATAGGGGCGAAGATAGTCGCAATTGGCACTTCACTGCCAGAACTTACACTCGACTTTGCAGCAGTTAAACGCGGTCGAGTACAACTTGCATTGGGAGACATCATTGGTTCTAACCTCACCAACCTAACCCTTGTGCTGGGGCTAGTTCTCCTAACCTCTCCTTTCAAAGTAGACATGACTATCTTCATCGAAATTCTCCCATTCCTGCTATTAACAACCGTCATATTCTGGCGCTTCATTATGAGAGGTGGAGTTTCAAAAACAGGGGGAACAGTTCTAATGCTAATTTACATTCTATTCCAAGTACTCGTCATAAAAATATAAACTGCTGTTTAGAACGATTTTCACATGCGTATCGAGTGTGCTGTTCCTTAGAAAAAAGAAAATTTAGTTGTATCTCTTCAGAATGTGTGTTCAACTTCTATATCCAGTCTGGCGAGTAACTGTTATATGGTGTCATTGATTAGCTCAAATGGTTAGAGTATGTCTAGCAACCTACAACTGTTCGGTTCAGTGACGGTAAGCAGAGTCCGGAATTCCGTCGGTTTGAGATGACTTCTAAAAGACCCATGGCTGAAGACATTCAGTGGTATACATGAAGCTTGGCGAAGAGGTTTTTGGGTCTTACAATAGGCAGCATGTGTAGAAGGCGAAAGCATCTAGAGATTGGTTTCACATTTGATATATGCAGAAAAAGGAGAATATGCGAGAGACATCTAAACCGTAGGCTGTTCTGACGGACTATGCTATTGTAGTTCGAATGATGCTGTTTTTTCATTTGCGCTTTCAGAATGTAGCCACTCATTGTTTCTGGCTGTGAGGCCTGTATTCGCGTGCAAGAAGAATTCCATGAATTATTTGACTTTTCTTTCGAAGATGAGTTCGAAGTAATCTGGAATGCCTCCGCCTCGAGCTGAAACTGCTGGGGAGAATATTTGAACGAGTCTCCATCCCTCTTTCGCATATTCTTCAACCAGCCTATGATAGTCCGATGTCGGCTTTCTCGTGAAGGATACATGTCATATTCACTTCGCTCAATAATAGATGATGAAGGATGTAAAAATGCTTTATTGAGGTTACACGGTTCCACGAAGCTACTATTCCACAGACAAGGAGTAGACAAATGGGAAGATATATGAGATAAACTTAGGTGCGAAAAAATGTCGCTTGAACACTGAAGAATAACACGCGTGTGCGTTACGAGTGCAAGTTTCTTCCGCAAGTCATAAAAACTGACGCAGGATACGTAATGAGTGATGTTGTATGAGTAGAAAGCAGTTGAAAGTAAACACGCATGCCCTAAG
>SMTZ1_10019993_pt1 | contig 15750 bp, 13 predicted proteins | sample DeeMarSWOR136_30_FD_25667 | JGI IMG/M metagenome (IMG submission 25667)
GCCCCGAGGTGGTGGCGGGCTCGACGAGGATGAAGGCGGGGACGGCCCAGAAGCTCGTCCTCAACATGCTGACGACGGCGGCGATGATCAGGCTAGGCAGGGTCTACGACGGCCTCATGATCGGGGTCCAGCCGACCAACGAGAAGCTGAGGGAGAGGGCGACGAGGATCATAGAGACCATCGCAGAGGTGAGCACTAAGGCCGCCGCACAGGCCCTGGAGAAGGCCCAGGGGGACGTTAGGGTTGCGATCGTCGTCGCCAAGACCGAGGAGTCCCCAGAGGAGTCCAAGCGGATGCTCGAACAAGCCGGTGGCTCGCTACGCCGGGCGCTGAAGGATCGGGGTTGATGCCCGTGATCCCCGAACGCGGAGTCTCCTACTACGGCGTGATGTACCTCGACAGGGCCGAGCAGGACCTCGACGAGATGCTGGACCACGGCTGCAACGCCGTCCTCCTTGCCATCTCAGAGTTCGACTGGTGGTTCTGGAGGCGGAACGTGGGCCTCATCATTGCTGCCGCCCACGGGAGGGGGATGAGGGCCTACGTCGACCTGTGGGGGTGGGGGAAGACCCTCGCTGGGGAGCCGCCGAGCATCTTCCTCATGAGGGACACCGAGCACAGGCAGGTGGCAGCCTCAGGAAAGACCTACGACGCCGCCTGCCTTAATAACCAGGGGTTCAGGGACTTCCTCGCGGAGAACATCGCGGAGATGGCGCGCGAGACGGAGGTGGACGGCTTCTTCTGGGACGAGCCCCACTACGCCAACTGGCACGACCCGGACTGGGCCTGCCGCTGCTCGATATGCAGAGGCCTGTACGAGGAACAGATGAGGAAGTCGATGCCCGAGGGGCTCACCCCCGAGGTCATCTCCTTCAGGGAGGACAGGGCCGTTGGATTTCTGAGGGAGCTGTCCCAGGCCGTTAAAGAGGCGAACCCTGGCCTTGACGTCATCACCTGCCTCCTCCCCACCCAGAGCCCCCTCATAGGCATCACCGATTGGGGGATGGTCGCGTCTATCCCCGAGGTCAACGTCCTCGCCACCGACCCTTACTGGTTCCACACTGGCATGGACCGCGAGGCCGGATTGGAGTTCTTCAGGACCACTGGGGCTAAGGCCATCGAGTTGGCTAGGAAGCACGGGAAGCGTTGCCAGCTCTGGCTCCAGGCGTTCCGGGTCCCCGGCGGCAGGGAGCGCGAGATTGGAGACGGGGTCAGGATAGCGGACGAGCTTGGGGCCGACTCGGTCTTCGCCTGGCCCTACAGGGGCGGGCAGGGGAGCATACTCGAATCCGGCGACTCCGGAGCCGTCTGGGACGTGATAGGAAGGGTGTACAGGAAGGTGGCCGGATGAGCGCGATGGTCAAGCCCGGCGTCGATGTCCTGCTCCAGGACCCCTCAAAGTATCTGGGCTCCTACAGTGTTGGGCTCATCACAAACCCCACCGGCATTACCGGAGGCCTAACCCCGACGATAGACGCGTTCCACATGCACCCAGACATCGGTCTGAAGGCGATATTCGGGCCCGAGCACGGGGCCATGGGCGACGCGCAGGACGCTCTGCCTATCGGGCACTACGTGGACGGGGCCACCGGACTACCGGTGCAAAGCCTCTACGGCGAGGTGATGAAACCTACAGCGGAGATGCTCGACGGAGTCGAGGCCCTCGTCTTCGACATCCAGGACGTCGGCGCCAGGTTCTATACCTACACTTCGACCCTGACCTACGCCCTAGATTCGGCCTCAGAGCACGGCGTCCCATTCTTCGTCCTCGATCGTCCCAACCCGATAAACGGGGTCAACGTCGAAGGGAACATCCTGGAGCCCGGGTTCGCCTCCTTCATTGGCCTACACCCCATACCCATCCGGCACGGGCTGACCATTGGGGAGCTCGCGCTGCTGATAAACGAGGGCATCGGAGCCGAGCTGGAGGTGGTCCGGATGGAGGGCTGGAGAAGGGGCAAGTGGTTCGACGAGACAGGCCTCACCTGGGTCCAGCCATCTCCAAACATCTCCACTCTGGAAACCGCCACAGTCTACCCAGGCACCTGCTTCTTCGAAGGAGTCAACGTCTCGGAGGGGAGGGGCACGACCCGCCCCTTCGAGTACATAGGCGCTCCGTGGATCGACGGCCGGAGGTGGGCTGAAGAACTCAACGGCCTCGGCCTCGGCGGGGGCGTGTTCAGGACCTGCCACTTCATCCCGTACTTCTCGAAGTACTCAGGCGAACGGTGTGGGGGAGTTCAGGTCCATGTCACAAACAGGAAAAACTTCAGGCCCGTAGAGGCGGCCCTCCACATGCTGGCCTCCGCCATTGACCTGTGGCCCGAAGACTTCGAGTGGCTTCCACCCGGGCGTGACGGGCGCCGTCACTTCGACCTGCTCGCAGGAACGGACAGGACCAGGGAGTCCCTGAGTCGAGGCGTGCTGGTGGAAGCGATGATCAATAGCTGGAGTGACGGTCTTCCGGCCTATGAGGAGCGGAGGGAGGAATGCCTCCTGTACTCGGTGGGGGGTGATTGAGTTGTGTGAGGCGACCGCCGTGAGGGGCATCGTCGTGACTCCCCGCGAGACAATCCGCGAGGGCCAGGTGGTCGTTGAGGGCGGTAAGATCATTGGAGTGGGGCCTTGGGATGGGGGCTTTCCGGGTCGGGTCTTGGACTTCCACGGCTGCCTCGTGGCCCCCGGGTTCATCGACCTCCACGTCCACGGGGGCGGCGGCAGCGACGTGATGGACACTTCTCCCCAGGGACTGGACCACCTGTCGGGCTTCCTCGCCGCAGGAGGAGTCACCTCATTCCTTGCAACCACTTACTCGGCATCTCAGGACGACATTTTGGATGTGGCTTTTGCCCTCAAAGAGGCGGTGAGGAAAGGGACCGAAGGAGCCGTTGCACTGGGGCTCCACTTAGAAGGCCCTTACATAAATCTGGAGCGTAAGGGGGCACAGAACGCGGCCCACGTACGTAGCCCGAGCATAGAGGAGCTCGACGAGGTCTACAGGGCGGCTGGAGGGGCCTTGAGGATAGTCACAATGGCCCCGGAACTCGATGGTGCACTAGAGGTGGCGGCTTGGCTGCGCTCGAAGGGAATAATCCCCTCGGCAGGCCACACCGACGCGACCTACGACGAGATGATGGCCGGAGTCGAGGCCGGTTTCAGTCACGTCGCCCACCTGTTCAACGGCATGCGTCCCTTCCACCACAGGGAGCCTGGTGTCGTCGGCGCCGCCCTTGATGACGGCCGGGTCTCGGTGGAGCTTATAGCGGACAGTCTCCACCTGCATCCGGCCGCCCTCAGGCTCTCAGTGGGGAGGAAGGGTGCCGGAAAGACGGCTCTGGTCTCCGACGCCGTGGCTCCTGCGGGTCTAGGAGACGGTGAGTACATGCTTGGGGGGGAAAGGGTGCGCGTGGAGAAGGGCCGCTGCCTTCTCCGGTCGGGGGCGCTTGCCGGCAGCATCATCAGGCTCTCGGACGCCGTGAGGAACATGGTGAAGCTCGCGGGGTCCCCCGTCGCGGAGGCGGTCGAGATGGCCTCAACGACCCCGGCCAGGATACTTGGTTTGGCGGAGAGGAAGGGGCGGCTTGTGCCTGGCATGGACGCCGACCTAACGGTGCTCGACAAAGGCTTTTCGGTCCGGCTCACCATGGTCGGGGGGAGGATAGTCTACAGCGGGGGGTGAGCCGGTGGCCCTGACGCGCCTCGAATGCATCAGAAGGAAGGCCGCCAGGAGGGTCGTCGGCCTCATCTCGGGCACCTCAGCGGACGGGATTTCGGCGGTTGTCACTGAAATAACGGGCACGGGCCTGGAGGCTAGGATGCGGGTCCTGGGCTTCGGGACGTACCCTTACTCCCTTGAACTGAAAGAGGCTGTCTTCGAGCTTTTCCACCCGGAGACGTCCACCGTAGACAAGATCTGCGAGATCAACTTCGTCCTCGGGGAGTTCTTCGCCGATTGCGCCCTGAGGGTCATCGGTGAGTGCGGCCTGACCTCTGGGGAGGTGGACCTCATCGGCTCACACGGCCAGACCATACACCACCTGCCCGGTCTCAAGGTGGTCTCTGGCTACACCACACGGTCGACTCTCCAGATCGGGGAGGCGGCCGTGATCGCAGAAAGGACCGGCATACCGACAGTCGCGGACTTCAGGAAGGCGGATATTGCAGCCGGCGGGGAGGGCGCGCCCATGACTCCCTACCTGGACCTCGTCCTCCACCGCCACCCGACCATGGGCAGGGTCCTCCAGAACATCGGGGGCATCGCCAACCTCACCCATCTCCCCCTGGGCGCCACGGTTGACGACGTCGTGGCCTTCGACACGGGCCCCGGGAACATGATCATCGACGCCGTCGTCAGGCACCACACCCACCGGGCCCGCGAGTACGACGAGGACGGGCGAGCCGCGGCGAAGGGGACAGCGGACGCTGGCCTACTGGTAGAGCTCCTATCCCACCCCTATTTCGCAAGGAGCCCCCCCAAGACGACGGGCCGGGAGGAGTTCGGCGAGACCTTTGCCCTCGACCTCATGAGAAGGGCGGGGGAGCGGGGCCTCGGCTTAGAGGACACGGTCGCCACTGCGACGGCCCTCACGGTGGAGTCCATTGCCAGGGCCTACGAGTGCCTGCTGCCCGGGGGCTCGAAGGTCGACGAGGTCTACGTCTCGGGCGGCGGAGCCAGGAACAGGTTCATGATGGAGGCACTTGCCGATAGGCTGGACCCGACGCCGGTCCTCGAGTACGACGCTCTCGGCTATCCCAGCGAGGCGAAGGAGGCGATGCTGATGGCCCTGCTCGCCAGTGAACACGTGATGAGCACTCCGGCGAATGTCCCGAGGGCCACGGGGGCGAAGAGGGCCGTCGTCCTGGGCGCGCTTCACCCTGCTCAGTAATATAGGAAGATGACAGCAGCATCTTCAGGTGATACACATGGGCAGCGTAGATGCTAAGCAGGCATTCTCCCTCGTGGACGAGGGGAGGATACTCGAGCTCGCGAAGGAACTCATCAGGGTCCCGAGCGTCACGGGGGAGGAGAGGGAGGTCGTACACCGTGCGAAGGGGCTCCTGGAGGAATCGGGGCTTCCCGTCGAGCTCCGGGGCTCCAAGGAGCGCCCCGTGGCCATTTCGAATGTGAATCCAGACGCGAGCCCCTTCTTGGTCTTCAACGGGCATCTAGACACGGTCCCTGTGGCTGACCGGAGCGCGTGGACCCGGGAACCCTTCTACCCGGTCGTGGAGGGGGGCAGGCTCTACGGCAGAGGCGCTTGCGACATGAAGTCCTCGTGCGCCGTTATCATCCACTCCCTCGAGATTCTGAACAAGCTGGGGCTGGATATGGCCTTCGGGGCCCAGCTCGTGCCGGACGAGGAGAGGGGAGGGGCCCACGGGACCCGCCTACTACTGGCGGAGATGGACGAGGGGAAGCTGAGGAGGCCCGACTATGTCGTCATCGGAGAGAAGAGCAACCTGAAGGTCCGTATCGCCGAGCGGGGCTCCTTCGGCTTCAGGGTCAGGTTCAGGGGCAGGGCGACCCACACCGCCTATGCAAGGACCGAGGGCGTCAACGCCATCGCAAAGGCATCCAAGGGGGTCCTTGCACTAGAGAAGGCCATAGACAAGTATCACCCCTGGATCGGGCACCCCGTGCTCAGCGTGAACAGCATCCAGGCGGGTACCGTCCACAATCAGGTCCCTGCCGAGTGCATCATAGGGGTGGACAGACGCCTCATCATCGGGGAGGACGCAGAAACAGTCGTGGGAGAGGTGACCGATGCCCTAAATAGAGCGGGGAGGGGCGACCCGGACTGGAGGTGGGAGCTGGACGCGATAAAGGATGAGAATGGGAAATATGTTTACTCGCCGCCGAGCTGCACGGTACCAGACACCGAGTTGGTTAAGGCTTTCTACGCCGCTGTCCCCGAGGCCCTAGGCAGGGAGCCGGAGCTGTTCGTCGAGTGGGCTGGCGGCACCGACGGACGTTTCTACCGGTATGCGGGGATCCAGACGGTCGGCTTCGGGCCAATCGGGGAGCACGCTCACGGTCCCGACGAATTTGTGTACGTCGATTCTCTTATGTCTCAGGCTAAGGTCTACCTTGCATTGGTCCTTAAGCTGATGAAGGAAAAAGGCTGACGCGGCTAATTAATGCAAAAGAGTTGAGGCAGAGGCTATGTTTCCTTCACTTCTGCCTGTGTGACAGTTACCAGGATTAAAGTCCGGGTTTCCTCAAATGCTAGCTGGCCATCGATATAATAGCTTATGAAGGTCTCGGATTTGACTAGACCCGCCTCGCTGGACACCCATATCGTCTCTGATGACACAGCAGTTATATTCTGATCGCGTCTCGACAACTCGTCTGTCTCAGATACAGAGATTTTCGCGCAAAAGTACTTTTTTCCCTTCTTTGGTTCAAGTTCTTCGAAGCCTAGGACGCGCCCGTGTCCCTCGATCTCGCCGCTGAACTCCTCCTCATCCTCCTTGAGGGTCAGGTTGTAATAAGTGGGTATGGGAGGTCGGGCAGGGGTGGGTCATAAGACATCGCCATGTCCTCCGAATCCCAGCTGAGTAGGTTCCCATCCTCGTCATAATAATAGGTGATCGTCCTGTCCGGCCGTTCGACCTGGACCTCGTTTTCCCCCGTCCTCAGCCACCATACGTCCTGCTCGTCCCCATCGACCGTTTCCTTATAGTGTTTTACCGTTCCTATAGGCAGGTCCGGCTCCGTAACATTGTACTCTGGCTGCTCAGGCTCCTCGACAATGGGTACCTTAATCCCGCTGATAGCTGAGACGATGTTCATAACCAGTTTATAGTTGTCTTCAACATAGGAGAAAGGCTCCATGAGGAAGGTGAGGTCACCAAACGCCGCGACTGTTCCATTTCCCTTATTTATTATAGAAATGGGAGCATAGTTACCGCTCCTCTCGGCTACAGAGGCGTATGTACCCTTAGATACCCAAGCGGCGTCGCTGTCCGTGGAATAGAGGAAAGTAGAAGTGAAGAGGACAAGAGTCTCTAGGCCGCTGGTTATGGAACTGTTCTTGAAGCTCCTTACGTAGATGTTCCTGTATAGGCCATAATGGTCCTCTGTGTTGTAGAGATATCCATTCCCGAAGGTAAGGCCATACCTGTTAGCGAGGGAATTTATGGGGCCAAGGAGTGACGTTGAGTCGACGTACTCGGACGAGGGGTCATAGAACATGAGGAGCATTCGCCCCTTATTCAAAAACTCCTCGATGGTTTTGAACTCGTCCTTAGAGTAGGTCCTGGTGGGCGCAGCTACTAATATACAAGACGCCGTCTTAAGAGCCAACTCTACCTCATCCCAAGTGGCTGCGTATCCTGTGTACACTCCCCTCATCGCCAGCTCCGCGGAGAGGAGGTTTAGGCCCAACGGAGAGACCTTGTTACCGTGGGACAGGTCCACAACCATCTGCCCCGTGCCCATTGCTACAGGGGCTCCGTCCACGCCCTCTTCGGTTATGGAGGCCATTGAAAAGCTGCCCTCTTCAAACGCGTTCGGGGGTAGATAGATATAGTAAATGGCCGGTGGCGGGTTGAGGCTGTTCAGCGTCGCCACCGTCATTTCCCTCCAAGGCACGCCTGTCTCGTTACCCCCGGTGGCTGTCTGGCCGGTAATCCCATCCTTCGACGGTAAGTCCGCAACCGAGTACGTGATGAGCCCCGCCTCCTTGGCGGCGCGCTCAGCGGCCCTCTGCAGAGAGCCGATCTCGTCTACGAGGCCGGCATGGACTGCCTCGCTCCCCATGTATATCATCCCCTTCCTGAGCTCGACGGGCGTGAGTCTGAGGCGGCCGCCCCTGCTCTCCTCCACGGCACCAGCGAAGCTGTCGAGGGCGTGGCTGAGATTGAAGGGGAAAAGCAGCCTAGAGAAGCCCTGGGCCTTGTAGGGGCCGGTCTCCAGGTTCTTCTCGGAGGGGAGGAGGTTATCGGGTGCGACGCCTATGACGCCCACGTTGCCCACCATGGAGGTGGGATGGGCGTAGATGTAGTCGGCGGCGACCGCGATGTAGTAGCCCCCGGAGAGGGCCGTCACCACCGAGGCCACAACGGGCTTCCGCTCCTTGAGCACCAGGGCGTCTAGGTAGACCTGCTCGACGAGGTGGGCGAACCCTCCCGGGGAGTCGATGCTCAGCACGACGGCCTTGACGCTCGAGTTTTGGATGGCCCTGTTGATGGCCGCGGTGATGCGACCCGTCGCCTCCGTTGAGGTGATGGTGCCTTCAACTCGTATGACGCCGATAAGGTTCCTCTCAAAAGCCCTGGGCCTGCTGAAATAAGCGTAGCTGAGGCCCGATATGAGGATTATGCACGCCAGGGCGAGCACGATCATGAGCCTAGTCCCGAAGCCAGAACTTTTCCTCAACATAGTCTCCACGCCTGCCGGTAGACACTCACCTAAACAAACCGCTTTGTGTTAAAAACTGTTCACCCGGGGCGTCTCGCTTAAAACGGACTATGACTTAACGCGTCTCCCGGAAGTGGGGGATTATCTCCTCACCTATCAGCCTGATGGTCTCCTCTGGGTCGGGCCCGAGCGGCGGGCCGAACCTGACGTGGGTGAGCCCCATGCCCAGCAGCCTTTCAATACGCTCGACGCAGTCCTCGGGGGTTCCGTGAACTGCGAGCCGGGCCATCTCATCCGTCACGAGACTCCTAGCCCTTTGGAAGTCCCTCATCGACAGCGCCTTCCTTATGGGGTCGAAGTCCTCAGGGACCAGGTCAACCTTCCCTATCATCTCGGGTGCCAGGTGGGGTCCGTAGAAAGACACCAGGTCCCTGAGGGCGTCCATCGCGGCCTCCGGGTCCCTAGAGACGGAGAACCAGATGCATCCGACCACGTCCACGTCTTCGAGGCTCCTGCCGGCCCGGGCGGCCCCAGCCGACACATGCTTTAGGACTTCCTCAACATACTCCGGCGGGAACAGGAGGGGGAGCCCTCCGTCGGCTATCTCCCCGGTCAGCTCCAGCATGCGCCGCCTCTGGGCGCCCAGGTAGATGGGTATCCTCTCCCTCGGGGGCCTGAAGCGCATGTAGGCGTCCTGGGTCCACCCCCTGAAGGCCCTTCCGTCGTGCTCGACGCGCTCGCCCCGCATCAGCCGCCGGATGAGTTCCACGGACTCCCGCATGGTCGTGATGGGGTGCCGGGCCTCCAGGCCGACCCACCTCAGGAACTCCACGGCGCCTACGCTGATGCCGAGCCTGACGCGGCCGCCGGAGTACTCGTCTAGGGTGGCTGCGTGCATCGCGAGCTCCGCTGGGTTGACTGTGTACGGATTGATGACCCCCGTGCCCAGGTCTATCCGCTCCGTGTGGGCGGCCGCGCGTCCCTCTTGAAGAGGTCCTGGCAGTACCAGACGCACTCCAGCCCCTGCCTCTCGGCGAGGACCGCGAGCCTCACGGCCTCGGAGGTCGGTCCGTGCTCGCTGTTGAGCGACAAGCTGAAGGAAACCGTCAAATCGCAAGACCCTCCCGGTCTATTTTGTATCTAGTCGCTTTTCCGTCTTCTGTTCATGAACGAATTTAACATTCACCGGTATCCGTGCTGGCCGAATCGAATTAGTCTTCTGACTTGATATTCTCATCACGGGCTCAGACAGGTGAGGGGTCCGCCCCGTTCCCGCCCGCCCAAAGGCGGTTTTTCCGCCCATTTTTTCATTTTCCCAATAACGGTAAAACCCACTCTTTTGGACTCTTATTGCTTATAAATACCGCAAGGCAATTTCCAAGAATGGGAAAAATAGCGTTTTAGATGACTATTTGATGCCCTTTTTTTCCCTAATTCGTTAGAGAAGCCTTATATTTGATTTATAAGGAAAAAGGAATCAAGAAGGAGGTGGAAGAAAGGGAGAGTTGGAGGCTGGAAGACCGCTCGGGATCTTGTTTTGGGGGGTAGTTCCTCCCCTTTCTACCCTGAAGTTGAGGAAAGATCTTCATTCGAATTTTGTAGAAGTCGTTGACTTTGTGGTCACACCAGCGCACGCTGGCTAGTTACTTAGCCTTCCCCTGAAGGGAAACCAAGACAGTGAATATCAATCAGGCTTCGATAGGTTGTGTGTGCCTCCATCGTCTTCAGGACTTCTTATTATGTAGTTTTGCGGTTTTAGTAATGCCTAATAGCATGTATAGAGAAGCGTAGGGGGAAATGGGTAAGAGGGAAGCGGCCACCGCGGCCGTCGTCGGCGGCCTCGCCATATTCGTCATAAAGTTGTTAGCTTACTTCATGTCGGGGTCGGTCGCCCTCCTCTCGGACGCCCTGGAGTCAATAGTCAACATCGCTGCCTCAGCCCTGATGCTTTACTCCGTCCGCGTCTCGGGGATGCCCGCGGACGAGGACCACCACTACGGCCACCAGAAGATCGAGAACATCTCAAGCCTGCTTGAAGGCGCCTTCATACTTACTGCGGCCGTTTTCATCGTTCACACCGCCCTAGAGCGGATATACGAGCCCATCGGCCTGGCCGGGATCGAGGGGGCCCTGGGCGTCTCCCTCTTCGCCACGGCGATGAACGGGGGCCTCTCCTGGTACCTTTCCAGGACCGCGGAGGAGGAAGGCTCCATGGCCCTAGAGGGGGACGCGAAGCACCTACTCTCCGACGTCATCACCTCGTTGGGTGTGATCGCAGGGCTGTTGGTCGCACAATATACCGGGTGGTCGATACTGGACCCCCTTATGGCCCTCCTCGTGGCGGTGCTGATAGTGAGGTTGGGGGTGAGGCTCGTTCTCAAGTCCGGCCGGGGCCTGATGGACGACCACAGCCCGGAGGTTGAAGCGAGGATTATGAGGCTCCTAGACCGCCACAGGTCCCAGTTCGTGGACTACCACGACGTGAAGACCCGCCGCAGTGGGAACAGGGTCTTCGCCGAGCTCCATCTCTCCGTCGACGGCTCCCTCTCCGTCCATGAGGCCCACGACTTCACCGATCACCTGGAGCAGGACTTGAGAAAGGAGCTGCCCGAGGTCACTATCACCATCCACGTTGAGCCACCGGAAGAGGAGTCCGAGATCCCGACGTCCTAGGCAGTCAACTTGAGATGAACCGGAGACTGCACTGTTTCGTCAGATGGAGTCGAGCGCCTCTCTTATACTGCGGCCGTGCCCCTCAACCAGATCGCGTTTTTCCGCGTCCTCCGTCAGGTCCAGCCAGTCCGCGATCTGCCTCGTGACCGTCCCCAGCTCTCGCCTAGCTTCCTCCGCCTTCTCTTCCATGAGGTGCCTGAGGGAGGAGCTGAGCCGGTGGATGATCCCCTGTATCAGCTCGGGCTCCTCGGGCGCCTCGAGCCTCATGCGGCTCCGCATGATCTCCAGCATGCTCCGCTGCAACGTAAGGATCGCGTCGAGCCTCTCCTCCGGGATCCGCAGGGTCACGGGATACCCCTTGACCTCGTCGAAGTAGCTGATCGTGGCCCCCTGGAAAACCCCGACCTCGTAGCTGAGCCCCGGCTCGGACTTGAGTTCCTCGACAGGGGGGGCCCTGGAGGCCTGGAGGGCGCGGCTCAGCATTATCTTGGCGTCTATCCAGAACCCGTCCGTGATGAACTGGGCCGCGTTGGCTATGTAGTTCATCCAGTCGTTCACCTCCCTCTGGGTGCCCCCGGCCCTGGAGATGAAAGCGAAGAGGACATACTCCATCTCCCTCAGCTCCCTGACGAACGCCGTGGGGTCCGACTTAATGGGGGCGGGCTCCAGGCCGGTTTCCAGCCAGATTGCCGCCTCCCTGTCCCGGTGGTCCTCGGACCCCATGAGCCTGTCGTGGAGCTCCCAGACGCCCCGGGGGTCCGGGTCGGAGTACAGCGACGCTAGGTCCTCGGTCTCGGCCCTGCTGAGTATGGCGCTCTCCAGCGCGAGGCCGACGGCTATCCTCAGGGCTCTGGGCTCCAAATCGGAGTTCAAATCATGAGGCGCCCCGAGCCTTATAAAGCTGGACGCCTGGGGGGGAAGGGGAGCCTGAACAGGGAGCCCTCGCAGATCCATCTCCTGCCGGATGCCCCCGGAGCGTCGGAGCAGATTCATGGTCCCCCCTCGGTTCCGTGGGGCGCCTGATGTGATGTACGTCTTGAGTCTTTCTTGGGGCCGGGGCGGTCTTATCCAGGGAGTGAAGGTTAAGGGGCTGGAGCCAAGGGCGGAGCTCGACGCAAGCGGGAAAATCTTTACCGAAATATTGACAAAAATAGAAAGATTTATATGTAAATCTTTACCACTTTTTAGTACAAAATATGCCTGTGCCTTCAAGGGGGCGCGGCATGGAAACGGTGGGATGAAAGAATGGGTCTGCTCTCTGCTCACGAGGAGATCGTCTGGCGTGGCTTCCACGAGGGGAAGCCCACGGGTGCCATCGCGGACGAGCGCGGTGCCGAGAGCTGGAGCCCCTCCTACGTCTCGCGGGTGCTCAACAGGGCAAGGAAGAAGATCGAGAAGGCGCTGAGCGAGCACGCGGAGAGCCACAGACTCGACGTGGAGAGCCTCCTCGACTACAAGGGGCTCCTCATCGGGTTCGACTACCAGGCGAACTCCCAGGTCTACATCGTCTACACCGGTAGCCTCGGCGTAATAGTCTGGTACAGGCACGACTCCTACGCCGGGAGGCTGTGCCCCGACTGCCCGAAGGAGGCCGAGTGCAGAGAGGCCCTGGACGCCGTGATCAGGGAGTATAACATCGAACTGAGGCCCGACGAGGAGCTGCTCCCCATGACCCAACAGTCCATCGCGGTCTTCAACAAGCTCGCGGCGAAGGAGATCCCCCGTTACAGGAGGAGGGAGGAGGACTAGGTTTGGGTAAGGATGTGGGTGTCAAGGTAATCAAGCCCCCGATCGAGAGGATCACGAGCGGGAAGATATTCAAGCCTTCTAGGGCTTTCACGCACAAGATGCTTTTCCAGTCGGTGGCAGCCGTCCTGCTGATCTGGCTGGGGATGATCATCACGTTCGTCTCCTGCGCCTACATGGTGGCCTACTTCAACCCGGCGAAGTATCCCAGCGCCATCAGGATCATAAACGACTGGACCGGCCCCATATCCTACTGGACGATCGGCCTGAACCTGATATGGCTGGTCCCCTCTCTGATCATCACACCCTTCTACGTCAGGAGCATCGAGTACTCCGTGAAGGCCGAGACCGGGGAGACGATGCCTGAGATCTATGTCAAGAAGGGCGTGATGACTGTGACCCGGAAGCACGTGCCCTTCAGGACGATCACGAACATCTCGAGCAACGCGGGGCCCTTCGACAGGCTCTTCGGGATAGGCTCGGTTCACATCGAGACCGCCGGCTACTCGGGGAGCGGGCAGACGGGGCCCGAGGAGAAGCTGGAGGGAATCGTCTTCTACGAGGAGGTCCGGGACTTCATCCTCAACGAGCTGAGGAAGTTCAAGCTGCCCTACGTCATCGGGACCGAGGTCGTACGCCCCGAGGAGGAGCCCGTGCCGAGGGGTCCGGGGCTCGACGACGAGATACTGATAACCCTCAGGGAGATAAGGGACCTCCTGAGGCGCCAGGCTGCCGAGAGGCGCCTCGGAACAGAGTGAACGAGCCTAGGATTCCGCCGAGCAGCGCCTCTTCCGACCGACGGGGATTTAAGGATCGCCGAACGTAGTTCCGTGATCCTCATGAACGTAATGGAAGCCATCAGGACCCGGAGGAGCGTCAGGAAGTACAAGCCCGAGGAGATCCCAGAGGAGGACCTGAAGGAGATCCTGACCGCGGCGCAGCTGGCCCCGAGCGCCGGCAACAGGCAGCCCTGGCGCTTTGTAGTGGTCAGGGACCCCGAGACGAAGAAGAAGCTGGGCGAGGCCGCGCGTGGCCAGACGTGGATCTCCGACGCGGGCGTCATCATCGCCGCCCTGGCGATGCCGAGGGACTCGCCGGAGGTCTCTCCTAAGTGGGTGGAGAGGGACGTGATGACCGCCGTGGAGCACATGGTTCTGGCGGCCTGTAGCCTCGGGTACGGCACCTGCTGGATCGGGGCCTTCTACGAGGACAAGGTGAAGGAGCTCCTCGGAATCCCAGAGGGCATGACGGTGATCAACCTCCTGCCGATAGGCGTCCCCGACCAGAAGCCTGAGGCGAGGGGCAGGAAGCCCCTGGAGGAGCTGTTCCACGAGGAAAGGTTCGGCGCGCCGCTGAAGATCTGACGACCGCTTTCCCCATCTTTTTCCTATAGCTCCACCCTTTTTTTGACGGAGCGCCACAGGCAGATCAGGCCGATCAGGGAGACGAGGCCGACGAGGGCCATGCCCTTGGTGTCGTCGGGGCGCGACTTGTCCAGCTCCTGGAAGAACGCGAAGGCCACGAAGAGCACCAGGGCCCCCGCCACGAGGGCGAACCTGTGTATGGGCGTCGCGGCCCTCCAGTCGTGGCTCCTTAGGAACCCTATCGTGCCTAGGACGACGGCGGAGCCGAGCAGGATAACGAGGATTGGGGCCGCCTGGAATGTGAGCGCGTTCGGGAGGACCCAGAAGACCGCCCCGCAGGCGATGGCCGCGAGGGCTGCGACGAGCCCATAGAACCTTGGCATGTGCATAGGCCTGGTCCCCCTTCGGGCCCAGTCTGGGGGGAGCCTGCGCGCAAGGAGCACCAGGGCTGCCGTGAGTAGGACGAACAGGGAGTACTGGGGGAGCGGGGGCCGGAAGCCGGTGAAGGCGGAGAACAGGAAGAGGCCGAAGACCACATCTGATACGAGGAGGCCCGGCACGATCTTGAGCCACCTTCCCCCCAGCCAGGGCTCCGCCCTCCTCTCGGGGTAGGCGAGCTCCACGAGCGTGACGGGGACCACGATGCTCACCACGGCGTGGTAGGCGGTGAGCTCCGCGGCCCAGACCCAGTTGACTCCGAGCCACCTGCCGAAGACACCGAGGACGCCGAGGTCCGGCCAGCCTGGGTTCTGGAAGCTGGCGACCATCAGCCCCTCCTCGAGGACGCCGTAGGCCGCGCCGAGGAGCAGCAAGGAGCCCATCCCTCTCCCCCACCGGACCTTGAGCTCCCGGGCGGTCAGCGCACCGCCCCCGTAGAGCAGAGCCATAATTGTAAAGCCAAAGGGCGTGAAGAACTCCGAGGGGGGCGAGGAACCCGAGAGGAGTTCTCCTATCGCAGGCGAGAGCAGGAAGAGCACCAGGGCCGGAGGGAGCCTTGGCTTAAATCTCCGCAACTCGCAAAGTACTTGTCCTTTTTAGGGATTAAGGTTGTTCGTCCCGTCTCTCAGGGCTCTTAAATAGGATGGACGATCTTCTGAGTCTTGATCCTTTTCACTGGTCAACCGGTCATACAGTCGATTTCATCATAGAACCGGTTTCCGACCGACGCATAGGATCGCCCCGGCGTACTTCCTAGTCCTCCTGTCCTGAATTATGACTCTCTTCAGCCTCCCGACCTTCATCAGCCTCCTACGCAGCTCACCGTCGAACACCATGATTCTGAACACCTTCAGGAGGAGCCCAAACATCTTCATGTACCCACCCAGCGCGGCGACGAACTCTCCGTAGCTGTACATGTAGCCTATCTCCTGGATATGAACATCCTCCAGCCCGGCTCCCTCGAAAAACGCCCTCCACTCCGGCCTTGTCGGCATTATTATCGGGAGCCCCACGGCCTCCTCGAAGAGGGCCTGGGCCTCTGCGATGGTGTCCGCCTCCTTACCGAGTATCTGCTCGGATATGTAGAGCTCGTTGACGCCGACGTATCCCCCGGGCCTGAGGACGCGGGCGTACTCCCCGAGGGCCTTCCCCTTGTCCAGGAAGACC
>SMTZ1_10020270_pt1 | contig 15748 bp, 19 predicted proteins | sample DeeMarSWOR136_30_FD_25667 | JGI IMG/M metagenome (IMG submission 25667)
ATGCCGATGTTCGTCCAGTGGTAATAAATTTTATAAATATTTTGTTACTTTGAGGCGTCTGGTGTAAAAACTAGGCGCCTTCTTATTTATAATGAATTTAATGAATTAACATACATCCCGATTTTCTTATATTATAACGGTGACGGCCAATTGAAGGAAAAGCCCTACAATATTTTACAAAGGGAAAGCCAACAAAAATGAATAAAGAAGTTGATAGTTATATCGCCAAACAGAAATCCCCCCAGAAAGAAATCGCTGAGAAACTAAGGCAGATTATCTTGGAATTTTTCCCCGATATTAAGGAGGAAATGAAATTCGGCGTTCCCTGGTATGAAGGGAAATATTATATCGTTGCCCTGAAAGACCATGTTAATCTGGGTTTTTCCCTAAAGGGCCTGTCCCAGAAAGAGACTGAGCTTTTGGAAGGTAGCGGCAAAACAATGAAACATATTAAAATTCGTTCTCTGAATGAGATAGATGAAAAGAAGATTATCCAATTGTTGCGAGTCGTGCATGAGAAAGGGTAGCCTTTGTCCCGACAGCGCGAATAACAACGCGATATAGGAGGTTCATAATGCCAGCCAAAAGAATCACTGTGGCCACTCTCTCTGGAATATTGTTTGGTTTTGTCTGTTTAGGTATCGCTTCCAGCAGTCCCGGAGCACTTGCCTGGCCGGTGGCAGTGCAGGTAGTAGTCAGCCGCACCCTTATCGGTTTCGCCATCGGCATCAGTTGCCTTTCCCTCCGGCACTGGGCAATTCACGGGGTAGTCATGGGGTTTATTTTCAGCCAAGCCCCGAATACAGTCCAGCGGGCATGTTTCTGTGGACAGTAGTACTCGGTATGATTTACGGCTTGCTTATTGAAGTTATCACTTCAGCAGTTTTTAAAGCCAGGTATCAGGGCTAAAGATACAGCCCGCTATTTGTACAATGATAACAGCTGGTTTAGAGAAAAAAGGGGAGCCTATTTGCTCCCCTTTCTTATTGCCAAAAATATGATATTAAAGTAAAATACCCCAACTAAGCCGAAGGGAGTAAAAATGGGCACAAAATTATCTGAGGAAGAAGTCTACGAGGTTGCCAAGAAAAGGGTTAAGGTAAAAAAGGAATTTTACGGCCACCTTGGAGCCTGGGTAGTAGTAAACATTCTACTGGTGCTTATATGGGCGCTGACTAGTCCAGGGGGGTATATGTGGTTCCTCTGGCCACTGTGTATTTGGGGTCTTTTTGTCTTAGCTCACTTTGTACAGGCCTTCGTGTTTAAACCCAGTTCAGAAAAAGGGGCGGTAGAAAAGGAAGCCGAGAAAATAAGAAAAGAACAAAGTTAGCCCGCTTCTAGAAAAAGAGAGGGGGAGCAGTGATGCTCCCCCTTTTTCTTACGAGAGGGCAGGGGGCAATAACAAAAACACTATGCGGCTATTTGACAGACAATTGCTTTTAGTGCTAGCCTTTGGCACACGGTAAAAACAGGAAAATGTTTAACCGGTGCATTATATTAATAATCGCCATTTCGCTGGTCGCCCTGCTGGCAGTGCTCCCTGGGTGTGGAGAGGAGGGTGGGCCAAGCCCACCACCGGAGCCCCAGCCCAGCGCCCCAGCGGCGCCCCCACCTTCACCAGCGGCACAGGATATCTCAAATAACATCGCCAACATTAACCCCGCCGTACCTACATCCTTACCCGACCTTTTTGTCGCCCTGAAAGAGATTAACCACGCCCAAAGCGAGGGCACTATCTCCCCTGAGGAAGGGGAGGAACTAGAAGGGGAGCTGGGTGAGAAGTTCAGCAGCTACATCAGAAACTGGGTGGACGGCATTGACCCGACTGATAAGGACTCGCTGAAAGACTTCTTTGACCTGCAGAAGGTGCAAAAGACCAGTGAATACGATAAGCTCTGTGACCCACAGACCAAAAAGTACAAAGAAGACCAGATGAAAGAGAAATTCAATGATTACATCAGAAACCTGGTCGACGACCTTGACCCCACCAAACCCGAATCGTTCAGGGACTTCGTTATTTTGCAGAAAATTCAGAATTCGAAGAAGTATTCTGATTTAACCACCGCGGATACCAATAAGTACAAAGAAGACCAAATGAAAGAGAAGTTCAATGACTACATCCGAAACCGGGTGGACGAAATTGACCCCACCGACCCCGATTCGTTCAGGGACTTCGTTATCCTGCAGAAGATCCAGGCACATGAAAAGTACGCTAAATTTGCCACCCCGGAGACACACCAGTATAAAGAGCAGCAGATGAAAGAGAAGTTCAACGAGTATATTGAGAACCTAGTCAACGACCTGGACCCAGATGACCCCGATTTTGAGGAAGACCTGCAGAAGCTACGCAAACTTCAACTCTGCGAGAAGTATAGTAAATACATTGCTTCCGGGATGCATAAGTGGAAGGAAGAGCAGCTGAAGTACAAGTATGCCCAGTATGTGACCCAACAGGTCAATGCCTTCAACCCGGTACTGCCCGGCGCAATGCAGAAGCTTGATGAGTTAATCAAACTCCAGGAGACTGACACCTACCAGGAGCTCTGCCCGGAATCGGTGAAGGAATACAAGATAGAGGAGCTTACGATAAAGCTATCGGGGGAGGCGGGGGGAACACCTCACAGTGTCGGGACCCTGCCCGAAAATAAACAGGAAAATGTGCCGGTGAACCAGTATATTCTGATTACTTTTAACCAGCCCATGGAACCGCAATCGGTGATATCAGCACTGTATATTTACCCCGAAATTGCAGGCGATATCTACTGGGCCGAAAGTGGGCTTATCATGATGCTGAAGCCGCATGATAATTTAGAATTTGACACCACCTATACCTTTATCATCGAACCCTGGGCAATGTCCGAGGCTGGTATTCGGCTGGAAGAGGGTTTTGTATTCAGCTTCACCACCAAGGAGTCTGCCGAAATACCCCGTGTGCTGGAGACATCACCCGTCGATGGCCAGACTGAAGCCTCGCCGGGGCAGCCCATCGAGATAACCTTTGATATGGCTATGGACCCGGCATCATTCTCAGCCGGAGCAGTGGTAAGCCTCTTTCCGCCTATTGAATACGATATCTACTGGAAAGAGGGTAACACTATAGCCGTTCTGCAGCCGCTGGAGCCTATGGAAACTGATACCACCTATACCGTTATGCTAGACGCTGAAGGCCGGTCTGCCGACGGGATAGCCCTGGGCAAAGACTTCAGCTTTGAATTCACCACCGGTTTTTCACCAACGCCCCACGTCATGGGAACAATGCCCCTCGATGGACAGGAAAACATCACCTCAGATTACCCAATTCATATTGTCTTCGACTGGCCGATGGAGCCGACCTCAGTGGAGGCAGCGCTGACGATAACACCAGCCCTTGATTATGACACCGAATGGTCTGAAGGGGACTTCGTGCTGACCATCAAGCCCCTGACCACACTGGCTTCCTTCATGAGGTACAAGATTCAGCTTAACGAAACGGCGATGTCAGATAGCGGCATACCTCTCGGTGCCACCTTCACGCTAATTTTCACCAGTGGAAAATGAGATGCCCCTGCCAATGCCTCAACCGCATTTTAAGCCAAATACAGGCTGGTTAATAGTCAGCTATAGAAAACCACGCTTGGAAGCGGTAAAGGGGCTAAAAATCAATTTCAGGCGCTCTCAGGGCTATTACACACGAAGGCTGAGCCTGACACTAAGCGTGTGAGGGGGCTATTTACCAAGTTGAAGGAGATAACCCTGTCTTAGTTAGTTACTCATTTGCGCAATTGCGCCGTTATTCGCCGGTAAAGCTCCTCTTCGGTCTTTACCCCCCGCACATCCAGCCCGGTGGTGCCAAATGCCCGGACCATAGCCTCAATGAGTTTGGTCTTGCTGATCTTCTTACCGCCGCTGAACTTGGCTACCGAAGCCAGTTTCTCCAGATAAGCATCCTCATCCTGGTTCAGAAACACCGATAGCTTGATTCGATGCACCCCGGATGGCGCCAGCGGTGCTTTTCGGGCTGTTTTTGGCGCTGGCTTATCCGCGCCGGTGAGGCGGTCCAGGGCCGCTCCATAGGCAAGTTCCTCGGTTATACTAACTCTTTTCATTTTCCATCACCTCTTCGGTTAGTAATCGGTATGCCTGAGCTCCGTCATGGCTGGGAGCATAGGTTAAGATTGATTTCCCGGCGGCCGGGGCTTCCTTGAAGCGAACACTGCTCGGAATTATGGCCTTAAATATTCTTATCCGGTCACCAAAAGCCCGCCGGGTAACCGTCATCACCTCCTGGCAGTGCAGGGTACGGGGGCTGGTCATGGTAAACAATATTCCCGATATGTCCAGATCCGGGTTAATCTTTTCCTGTACCCGGATAATAGTGCTCAGCAACCGCATTAGTCCCTTCATCGCTAAAAAGTCTGACTGCAAGGGTATGATTACCTTATCGGCGGCCGATAGCGCATTTATAGTCAAAAGGCCCAGGCTGGGCAGGCAGTCAATCAGTATAAAATCGTATTCGCGGCGCACCGGCTGAAGCATCTTTCTTAATATCAGCTCCCGGCTGGCTACCCCCACCAGGTCCAGCTGCGCCTGCGAGAGCTCAATATTAGACGGGACAATATTAATATTGGGGTTTTCGGTGGGGAGGATAACATCTTTCAGCGACGGGCTGCCCTCATTCTGGATGGCGCCGGCCAGAACATCATAGACAGTGCTCTTGAGATTTTCCGGATTAATGCCGACGGTAATGGTAAGGCAAGCCTGGGGGTCCCAGTCAATAAGCAGCACCCGCTTGCCGTATTCACTCAGCCCTTCGGCCAGAGCTACCGCGGTGGTGGTCTTGCCCACCCCACCCTTCTGGTTGGCAATGCATAATACCGGCATAGCAAAGCTCTTTGGTAATATATTAGCGCAGTTGCGCAATTACGTCAATACTCTATTACGTAATTATACCGCATTTAGATAAAGAAAAAGATTAGTGCTCAAGCGGCCAGAAAAAGCTTTTTCTTGAAGGCTACTTTGGCTTATCTTTAGCCGGCTCAACCAGGCTGATAAGCTTCTGCCCGATTTTGGGCTTGGGCGGGCTGTCCACGGTAAAGATAACCAGCTGGCCCTTCTCATCAATGAGAAATAGCGGCACTGCCTTATCGCCGTAGCGTTTCCCGAAAGCCTCGTAGTCAAACTCGGGTGTCAGGCTGGTCATATTGATAATTGCCCCCGAATTGAAACGCTTGGTCAGATAGCTGTAGGTAATCTCGGGGCCAAACAATAGACGGCCGCGCAGGTGGGGCGAGACCGGGCCCTTGCAGCCACTCGCCTCGCTCTCCGGGTGAAGCTGGTAAGATTTAGCCCGACCGAAGATGTTGGCAAACTGCATGGTCACCAGGGAATTGAACTCTTCATCAGAAGTCAGCGACATCAGGTGGCCGATTCCAGCCAGATCAATCTCATCCAGGGCATACTGGGAGAGGATATTGGCGTAGAAAGTGGGCAGTTTAGCCATGCGGGCGGCGGCTATGTTTCCCCAGTTGCAATCAACCAGCAGCACTCTATATTTTTCAGCCTGCAGGGTCTGGGCGATGGTCCGCGCCCAGGCATGGCTGCCCACTATCAGGACACCCTGCGGGTTCGACTCGGCGACTTTGAGCCAGCGGGCGACAGCTGGTGCTGACAGACCATAAATAGCCACCGTGCCGGCGATGACGATAAAGGTAAGCGACACCAGAAGCTCAGCCTGGGGGTAGCCGGCTTCGCTCAGGCGCAGGGCAAAGACCGAGGCAACAGCGGCGGCGACAATGCCGCGGGGGGCAAGCCAGGCAAGGCACAGGCGCTCCCGCCACTTCAGCTTTGAGCCCAGTGTGGACAGCACCACCGATGCCGGCCGGGCAACCAGTATTAAAATAGCCAGAAAGGCAATACTGCCGACACTGACCGCAGCTAGGTCGCTCATCTGCAGGCGGGCGGCCAGCAGGATAAACAAACTGGAAATGAGCAACACCCGCAAGTTCTCTTTAAATTCGGCGATATGCCTGACACTGACCCGGTTCTGGTTTGCCAGGATGATGCCCATCACCGTCGCCGCCAGCAGTCCCGATTCAATCTGAATCAGGTTGGCGGCGAGGAAGGCGGCAATCACCACCATGAGGGAAATCATGCTGTGCAGAAAGTCAGGCACCCAGTAGCGCTGCAGCAGCAGTATTACCAGCAGCGCGCCGAGGGCACCGATAACACCGCCAATCAGGATGGTCTGGAGCAGGCTGAGCACAATAAGGGGGGTTGCCGCCTGAATCCCTCCCGCCAGCACCGCCTGGAAAACCAGCACCGCCAGTATCGCCCCCAGCGGGTCGATAATGACCCCCTCCCACTTCAGGATGGAGCCAGCCTGGCCGCCGAGCCGCAGGTGACGGAGCAGGGGCATAATTACGGTGGGACCGGTAACGACCAGAATCGCGCCCAGCAGTATCGCCAGTGCCAGGTTGAGGCCCAGCACAAAATAGGCGGCGCCGGCGCCGATGAGCCAGGTAACCAGCACCCCCACCGTTATCAGGTTGCGGACCACGCCCCCGCTCTTGCGTAGCTCAGCAAGCCTCAGGTTCAAGCCGCCTTCAAACAGGATGAGCGCCACCGCGATGGATACCAGGGGCAGCAGTAAATCACCGAGCAGGATGTCGGGATTGAGAAAATTGGTCGCCGCACCGGCGATGAAACCGAAAATCAGCAGGAGCAAAATAGAGGGCAGGCGCAGACGCCAGGCAAGCCACTCGGCACCTATGCCCAGAATCACGATGCTGGCTAACCGGAGCAATATACTTTCCGCCATAGCCGTTGCTTTCTGATTTGGTATTACTTATAATACATCACCCGTTGATTTCAAGCCAGATATTAAATTTAATTTGTTTTTCTGATTTAATTGAGCTATAAATTGGTTAAAACATTAAACTAAAATTTTAAAAAGCAGGGGGTGAATTCAGATGGCGGATAATCAAAAAACGCTGATTGACTTATGGCCAGTGCTGGGGGATGACATGAAAAAGTTCGTATCCGACCGCCCCGGCTGGCTGATAGATGCCCTGAAAAGGGCACAGGACAAAAAGGGGAATAAGGGCTGGAAAGATGTCGAGACAGTAATTAATATTCTGCAGTTTCTAAAAGATACCACAAGCTATCCAATCGGGTCTTAATCGGGCTGGTCCTCCTACCCCTCATTGTTCTTATCTACTGGATAGTATTCGTGGAACGGTACGGCATCTGGTTCTGGCTATTATGGTTGATTCCTATCGGAGCCCTGATTTTCCTTACCCTTCGCTACCCCCGGTTCCGCAATATATTGAAAGATATCTCCCGGAAATTGTGGAAACCGCGCGTTCAGATTCCGCCGCAAACCAGGTATGAGGTATACCAACGAGCCGGCAATCAATGCGAATGGCGTGAGGGTAACCGGAGGTGTAAAGAGCGTGTTTTTGACATTCACCATATCGACGGGAACCCGAAAAACCGTCAACCCTCCAACCTGATTGCTCTCTGTGCCAATCACCACTGGCAAGCTGACCAGCAACCAAAATACATGCTAAAGGACTGGGTGGGACAGGACGCCAAAACCGGTAAAAAGAAAAGCTAGCTTTTATGACGATTTAATACCCAAGCCCTAACCTGACTCTCGGGGGTGAATTCGGTAGTCACGCTCCAGTTCCCGCAGTCTTATTATCAGCTCAGAATGCTCCAGCACATGGAAGATATAGCGGGGGACATCCTGGCCGGTACTCCGGGACATAAATGGCTCCCCCCAGAAACTCAACAGGGCTTCTCCCCTCCCCTCCGGCGTGGTCTCAATGAAGATGAAGGAAACCGTTTCCTTCAAGTCACTCCAGATCGGCTCTTTAAGCTTTTCACAGCCAGGGCAGACCTTAGCCTTAGCCATCACCTCGGTCTCCCACAGTTTCCGCTCACTTTTATTGGAAATGAACTGAATTGAGGTGATTAAGGGATTCTCAATAAACGGGCGTAGCAGGGCGTTAAAGACCGACGGGGAGCGAAGCATAAAGAGACAAACATTGAACCAGACTACTTCACCCTGTCCCCGCTGGGCGAATTGCTTGCCCGCCGAGCGCAACCCGGCCGGCCCAACCAGAATAACATCGGGCGGCTTCAGAGCCGATTTGATATCCCTCAGCGTCGACTCGGTGCGCTCTGCCGAAGCCAGCACCCGCTCGGAGTGCTGCTCCCGCCGCAGGTCCCGGATTAAGAGCAGCGCCATCAACACCAGTATGATGGCAAGCAGGAGACCTACTTCCACGATGTGAAGGAAGTGCAGAACCAGCGCCACCAGGGCGGCGATGACACCGGCGATGGCATCCCATTCCAGCCTGATGAGACGTTTCCAGAAGCTACCAGCATCAGAAGATGTTCTTTTCTTCAAACCGCCCCCCTCATAAAGAGATGGCGCAAGTAAACCACACTTTGCCTAGATAATACAACCACCCCACCACACGGTTCAAGTTTCACCGCTTTCTTGGGGCTAAGCAAACGGGAAATAGTTATTACTGGCATTGGTTTTCTATCCGGGGGCTGCTATAATCTGCCTATAAACTACGGGGGGTGGCGATAATGCTGGAAAATTTAACCACCGAGCTAATTGAAAATATCTTTGACCATTTACCCATTGAAATATCTTTCGTCGATGCTGACGATAGTCTGAGGTATTACAGCCACGGAGACGACCGCATCTTCAAGCGGACGCCGGCGGTCATCGGTAAAAAAGTGCAGAACTGTCACCCGGCCAAGAGCATTCATATTGTGCAGCAGATACTGGATGACTTCAAGGCGGGCAAACGGGATATGGCCCGGTTCTGGATAAATCTGGGGGGCCGACTAATCTACATCCGGTATTTTGCGGTCAGAGACAAGACGGGTAACTACCAGGGTACTATTGAAGCCACGCAGGACATTACCGATATCAAAAAGATAGCCGGCGAGAAACGGCTGCTGGACTAGACCAAACCGGCCGGCTTATTTCCCGAGTCTCAATCTACTTTCAGGGCCACTTTTTTGTACCTGACGAAGGTCTTATAGACGCTTTCGTATTCTTTGACCAGCTCCGCCGGCGACTTGGGTTTGAACTGCCGGGTTACCTCATCATAATTCATGTGAAAAACTTTCTTGGCGTACCAGTTCTGGACTTCCTGGCTACAGCTGGGGCACAACGCTACCGTTCGGGCACCCGATATTCCCGCCTCGGTAGCAACCGGCTCGGGGACAATTCGGTGCCGCACCAGGTTCTCTTGACTCAGGCTACACCCGCATGTCTGGCATGTCCTCTCCCTCACAGCACCAGCCTCCTGATAAACAAAAAGGGCACCAGCTACCGCCATTACGCCAGCGGCTCAAGTGCCCTTACCATCTGTCTAAACCCCCTAAAATTACACCAAAATAATGCTTTCGGGTAACTTCACCAGTTGCTGATTAAGTCTAGTTCCTTTGCCGAGATTTTGTCAATGCCCAAAGGAGGTGCTATAATCTCCCCTAAATCCCCATATTCTGTCGTAGTAGCAGTGAGATGTTAAATTCACCTTTTAATTCCGGGCTAGCCTGGGGGGGTATCTCGGCGAGGTAAACGCCTGCCTGGCTGACCTCCAGGAGCACAATGTGATGGCCCGCATTTGGCGGAAAGACCACACCGTCTGGAAGCCGGAGCCCGCCGAGATAACCGACCGCCTGGGCTGGCTTACCGTCACCGAGTTGATGCGGGCGCAGATAGCTTCGTTGATCTCCTTCGCCGAAGAGATAAAGAGTGCCGCTTTTGACCAGGTGGTGCTGCTGGGGATGGGGGGCAGCAGCCTCGGTTCCGAGGTGATGCACCAGGTCCTGGGCAGTGCTCCCGGCTACCCCCGGTTTATTATGCTTGATTCAACTGTACCCGCCTGGGTGCAGCAGGTGACCGAAGTCATTGACCCCACCCACACCCTGTTCCTGGTCTCTTCTAAATCGGGCACCACCATTGAGACCGTCTCTCTCTACCAGTACTTCCGGAATCTGGTCGGGCAAGCCCTGGGTAAAGCGAAAAGCGGGCAGAATTTCGTCGCCATTACCGACCCGGGCACCCCCCTTGCCGAACTGGCCGAAAGAGAGTTCTGCCGCGTCTTCCTGAACCCAGCCGATGTCGGCGGGCGCTTCTCGGTGCTGTCTTACTTCGGTCTGGTGCCGGCGGTGCTGATGGGGATTGACCTCGCCCGGCTGCTGGACCGGGTGGACGACATGCGCCAGAGATGCGCCGCCAATATTTCTGCCCCCGAAAGCGACGGCGCCCAGCTCGGCGCCATCATCGCCACCCTCACCCTGAAGGGGCGGGACAAGCTGACCATCATCAGCTCACCGGCTATCGCCGGCTTCGGGCTCTGGGTGGAGCAGATGATTGCCGAGAGCACCGGCAAAGAAGGCAAGGGCGTCATCCCCATTGCCGGTGAGCCGCTGGTTGAACCGGAGCACTACGGCGATGACCGCCTCTTTATCTGCCTGCGCCTCGCCGGTGATGACAACTCGGCTATTGATAACGCTATAACCAAGATTGAGGCAGCCGGACAGCCGGTGGTAACATTGGAGATGCGGGACGGCTATGACCTGGGTGCCGAGTTCTTCCGCTGGGAGTTCGCCACCGCCATCGCCGGGGCAATACTGGGCATTCACCCCTTCAACCAGCCCGGCGTACAGCAGGCCAAGAATTTCACCAACCACGCCCTGGCCGAATACCAGACTTCCCGGCGTCTGCCCCAGGTCAAGACCGCTCTCTCGGTTGAAGAACTGCTGGCTCAAATCAGACCGGGTGACTATCTGGCCATCATGGCCTATCTATTACAGACCCCCGAAGCGGACAAAGTGCTTGATGAGCTCCGCCGGAAGATAATGAGGCAATATCACATTCCGGTGGCGATGGGCTACGGGCCCCGCTATCTGCACTCCAGCGGGCAGCTCCACAAGGATGGGCCAGACAAGGGGCTTTTCCTCCAGTTCACCGCCGACCACGAAAAAGACCTGCCCATCCCCGGTGAGCCCTATTCTTTTGCCGTGCTCGCCGATGCCCAGGCAATCGGCGATTTTGAGACACTGAAGTCGCTGGGGCGGCGGATTATCCGGATTCACCTCGGGCGAGGTGGCATGAATTTAACCCAGAAGTAGCCAGCGCCTAGCCTTCCCGAGCTAGCGACTGGAGACGACGAAAGCTTTCCGCGGGCTCTGGCTGTAAGAAGATGGCACTGCCCACATAGATGACATCCAGCCCGGTGCGGGCAATATCAATGATATTGCCTTCCTTGATGCCGCCATCGACGCCGGTCTCAATATCAGGCCGGGCGTCACGGAATTGCCTCACCTTGTCCAGCACTTCGGGCAAAAATTTGCTGCCGTAGAAGCCAGGATTGACGGTCAGAAAGAGAATGCTGTCCACCTCGCCGGCCAGGGGCAGAACTGCCGAGACTGGCGTTTCCGGGTTGACCGCCAGCCCCACCCCGATACCCAGCTTTCGGGCTTGGGCAATGACCTCTCCGGGCGAAGGGGTAGCCTCATAGTGAAAGACCACTTTTCTCGCCCCGGCCTGCTTTAACCCCTCAAGATAGCTCTCCGGGCGCAGCACCATGATATGGGCTTCCCATTTCAGCTTAATCTGGATACCAGCCAGGTGCCCGGTGGTGATGCTCTTTGAGGGCACGAACTGGCCGTCCATCATGTCAAACTGGGCGTAGTCAGTAAATCCCTCCGTCTGACGCACCATCGTCGCCAGGGCCTGGGGGTCATCGGTCAGAATGGCCGGCACCACCCGGGTCATCTTAGCCATCAGACAATCCCCCAGTCGCGGTAGCCCTGCTGGATAACCGCCAGGTACTCTTTTGACGGCGGGGCTTCTTTGAGCTGGCCGGCTTTGATATAGGTCATCGCTTCAATGGGCTGATTATTATCGTCAAAGACAATCACCTTTATCCGGCTGTAACTCTGGGGATAGCCCTCATATTTATCCAGCCGCCTCAGGTCCGAATCGGTAATCTCATAAACAGCGCCGAGCACTTTTTCCCCGCTGAAGCGCTTGATGGTGGCCACCCCACCCCGCCACTGCCGCGACCAGTCGGTGAAGACCAGCTTGTAGTTGGGCAAAATAGCTATCAGCCTCGGCTTGCTTTCCGGGCAGCGCTCCCGCATCTGCTTTTTGCTCAGGTTACTGCCGTAGGCGAAGTAATACATCGCTATCAATATAACCCATGGGGCAAAACAGCGCAAACCCGGCGGGTTTGACAGGAGTTCAGCGACTAATCTAAATTTAGGTTGTGGCTAAACGGCGCATTGATAGCCTGCTACTGGAGCGGGGGCTGGTGGAGAGCCGGGCCAAGGCTCAGGCACTGATTATGGCCGGCGAGGTGACCGTAGCCGGCCAGGCCGTAATCAAGGCGGGAACGCTGGTGCCCGAGGATGCCGAGGTCGCCATCACCGAGCCACCCCCCTTCGTCAGCCGGGGCGGCCTCAAGCTGGAGCATGCCCTGGACCAGTTCCAGCTTGATGTCACCGGCAAAATAGCGGCTGATATCGGGGCGTCAACCGGTGGCTTCACCGATTGCCTGCTGCAGCGGGGGGCGAAGCGGGTCTATGCCGTTGATGTCGGCTACGGCCAGCTGGATTATAATTTAAGAAAAGACCAACGAGTAGTGGTCATGGAGAGAGTGAATGCCCGCTACCCTATCCCCATACCGGAGAAGATAGATTTAGCCACCATTGATGTCTCTTTTATCTCGGTAGAGAAGGTGATTCTATCGGTCGCCAAGCTGCTCAACGCCGGCGGCGATATTATTGTGCTTCTGAAGCCACAGTTTGAAGCCAGGCGGGAGGAGGTGGGCAAGGGGGGCATCATCAAAGAGCCGGCCGTCCATGCCCGGGTGCTGGGACGGTTTATCGCCTGGCTGAGCGAGCATAACTTCCGCCTGAACGGGCTGGTCGCCTCGCCCGTATCAGGTGCCTCCGGCAACCGGGAATTTCTGGTATTAATCAGGCAAAAGTAGCCTCAGATAGAAACAGTGACTATGGTCACAGACAGACGGCGAGCCAGATGCTAAAATTTCAGGGTACGACTCTAATAGACGGCTAATTTAATGGGGGTGGGGGTAGATGAAAAGAATAGTAATTACGACTACGGCCCTGATTTTTATGCTGTCGGCAGTCTGGCTGCCCCTCAGCGGCTGCGCCCTGTTCCAGCGTGGCCAGGTAGCCGAGGAGCTGACCGCGGTACAGGTCAGGGAATACCAAGGTGAAAAACTCTCCTCAATAAACGATTTCCGGGAAAATTCGATAAAAGGCCCCCAATTTATCGATATTGAGAGCTACCAGCTTGAGATTACCGGCCTAGTCAGCGAGCCCAAAACTTACACCTACGACCAGGTTATTGACCAGAACCAGCCCTATAAGAAAGTGGTCAGGCTGAACTGCGTGGAGGGATGGAGTGCGATTATCCTCTGGGAAGGGGTGCTGGTCAGAGACTTGATTGCCGCCGCCAATCCCCAGCCAGGTGCCGAGGTGGTCATCCTCCACGCCTATGACGGCTATACCACTTCTTTTCCCCTTGATTACCTCCGGGACAACGACATATTAATGGCCTATAAGATGAACGAGGTTACCCTCCCCCCACAAAGGGGCTTTCCCTTCCAGCTCGTCGCCGAAAGCAAGTGGGGCTATAAATGGATAAAGTGGATAACCAAAATCGAATTGTCGGACGATGTTGACTACCGCGGCTACTGGGAAAAGCGGGGCTATTCTAATACTGGCGATATAGATAAGAGCTATTTTGGCCGCTAAAAAGCTGATTCCGGCAAATTGACTGAGCCGCGGGACATCGTCTATAATGAATACGGCAAATTGAAAGGCAGGCAGTCTTGCACGAAAGTTGCGGCGTTTTTGGTGTATACGCCCCCGGCGAGGATGTAGCTCGCCTTACTTATTTCGCTTTATTCGCTCTTCAGCATCGTGGTCAGGAGAGTGCCGGTATTGCCACCACCGACGGCAAGGACATCCTGTCCTATGCTGATATGGGCATGGTCACCCACGTATTTGACGAGCACTCCCTGGGCCATCTCAAGGGCGATATTGCCATCGGCCACAACCGCTATTCCACCATGGGCTCCAGCCAGATATACAATGCCCAGCCCCTAGTGGTCGGTCCGGACTCAGACATGATTGCCATCGCCCACAATGGCAATGTCATCAATGCCAAGCACCTCCGTGAAGAGCTGTCCGACCAGGGCTACGAATTCTACACCACCACCGATACCGAGGTTATCGCTAACCTTATCCTCTCCGCCCCGGCCAAAAGCTGGCGGGACAAGATAAGATACGCCACCCACCGCCTGCAAGGGGCTTACTCTTTTGTCCTGATGACCAAAGATAGCCTGTTCGCGGTCCGCGACCCCTTCGGGGTGCGCCCGCTGTGCCTGGGCACGATTAACGGCGGCTGGGTTATCGCTTCCGAGAGCTGCGCCCTCGACCATATTGGCGCCACCTTTACCCGGGAGGTTGAACCGGGGGAGATAGTTACCATTACCGAAAACGGCGTTGATAGCTACCAGGGAGAGTCCGAGAGAAGGGCGCTCTGCATCTTTGAGTTTATCTACTTTGCCCGTCCTGATAGCGTGATTAATGGCCGGCTGCTCTACTCAGCCCGACTGGCAATGGGGGAGGGGCTGGCTGAGGAACACCCGGTAGACGCCGACCTAGTGATGGGGGTACCCGACTCGGCTACCGCGGCTGGCTTCGGTTACTCTTATAAGTCATGAGCCCGACCAGCGCATCAGAGACCTCGGCGTCAAGCTGAAGTTCAACCCCCTGCCCGAAATGCTGAACGGCAAAAGGGTGGTGGTGGTTGACGATAGCATTGTGCGCGGCACCACCACTCCCAAGGTGGTCGAGCTACTGAAAAAAGCCGGCACCAAAGAGATACATATGCGCATTTGCGCACCACCCATCCGCTACCCCTGCTTCTTCGGGGTAGATATGGCTACCCGCTGGGAGCTCATTGCCGCCCAAAAAAGGTGCTGACTCGCTGGGTTACCTCAGTATCCCCGGTCTGATTAAAGCGGTCGCCCTGCCCAAAGACATTTTCTGCATGGCCTGCTTTACCGGTGATTACCCGGTGCCGGTGCAGCTTGAGATGGACAAGCTGGCCCTGGAGACTATGTCACGGCGGGACCTCCCGCCCTACTACCTGAATAAGCAGTAAGCCAAAACACTCCGGCTCGTTCACACCACCCCTGCCCCCTCTTTACACACTAGCCATTGGTGATACAATAGAGTAAAGTATAAAAACGGAGGCACCATCTATGAGCATTGACTGGTTCCGTGACCTAGTTATCTCTATTGCCGGAGTCTTGGTAATCATAGTACTCCTCTTCATCGCCGTGCTGACTTTTTTACTCTACCGGCGGGCCAAGGTTATACTAGACTCAATGAAAACTACCTCGCAGAATATCGCCGGGATTTCAACCTATGTGACCAATGAAGTCGCCAAGCCTCTAATTCAGGTGGTGGCCTTTATTCAGGGCGTAAGGCAGGGGGTTAACGCTATCAGCAGACTATTCAGCAAAAAGGAGGGAGAGAAATGAGTGACAAAGATGCCGGCGTCGGCTCGGGTTTTGGGTTTGTAGTCGGCGTGGCCATTGGTTTAGCCATCGGCTTTCTCTATGCCCCCCGCACCGGGAAGGAAACCAGAGAGCTACTGAAGGGGAAGGCGGAAGAGATGCAGGAGAAGGCG
>SMTZ1_10003505_pt1 | contig 15746 bp, 12 predicted proteins | sample DeeMarSWOR136_30_FD_25667 | JGI IMG/M metagenome (IMG submission 25667)
AGAGTGGGTTGGAAAAAATTCCTGATTATCTATCTTATAACTGGTATTTGTGGCGCTCTCACACATTCTGTTTTAAACCTAGGATCTGTTGTTCCGTTAATTGGAGCATCAGGTGCTATATTTGGAATTATGGGTGCATTTGCTTTTGCTTACCCAAGAGATGAAGTTGTAATGCCTATTGGTATTGGCATCATGTTTCTAACTAAAATAAAAGTTATGTATGCCGTATTATTCTTTGCAGCCTTTGAGACTTTTGTTGTTTGGTTAGATGTTGAAGATACTACGGCTCACTTTGCTCATTTGGGGGGTTTAATTAGTGGATTTATACTAGCAATATTATTAATTAAAAAAAAGACTCATACAAAAAAAGGTCAGACTATTTATTATGATTCATACGCACCTCTAGCACCAAGTAAGATTGATTTTTCTAAATTACGAAAAATAGCAAATACCTCTGAGCTGAAAGAAATGTTAAATAGAGTAGAAAGTGAAACAGTGCCACAGGTAAGAGATGTCTGGCTTGAACATTTCTTTGAAAAAGCAATTTGTCCTAAATGTAAAAATCCACTTAATCATTTTGATGGAAAAGTATGGTGTGAATTTTGTGGTTTTAGAACTAGTTATTAAAACGAAATAGTAAGACCTTTTAGTTCTCCAAAAAAAACAAGACTAGAAATTATATATCCTCCTATTGCTCCACCACACAGCAATGGAAGACCTGCCTGTGGTTTACCTTTCATAACAAAAATCATTAGAATAGCAAAACCCACAAGGGTGCCAATAATAGCAGATAATGAAATTGGTAAACTACCGCCAATATTATTGTAAATTGCTACTACAAGAATCCCTGGCATAACAATATCTCCAAGTCCCATGAAAAAAGCATCTCGCTCATCATCCTCTTTTATCTTTTCTTTTAAACTTTTAGTTTCCTTAATTAAAGAGTAATGCCTGACTTTTGGAACTACAAGAAGTACAGGAAGTTTAAGATCCATTACAGTATCTGCAAGATCAATCATATGTTTGGTTTTATAAACAGATATTGCATCGTATATTGCAAGTCCAACAAGTAAGATTATTACAAGAAAGATACCAAGTGACATACCAAATATTGCTATAGCACCTGCTCCTATGATAATACCAGCAATATCAATAACATACCATTCAGGAAATTTATATAGGATGTATACAAGAACGAGAGCTAATAATATGGCAACAATAGCGGATGCAGAAATGACTAGAGTGAAATTTTCAGAAATCGATATATCTGCTCCTATCTTTGGGATTATAAGTGTTAAAAGTGGATAAAACAAATAAGCAGCGGTATAACCAATTGCTCCAAGAATTAAAACTTGTATAAATTTTTTCTTCCAAAACCTTGCGATTAGTAATATCGCAAGTGTAAATATAAGAAGTATAAAAAAAATAAAAATGATGTTCATCGGATCATCAGGATTATCAAATGCAGGTTGTACACCAGCTGCCTCAAAGGGAGCAGTAACAAGCAAGGCAAGACCATGTACAATTATAAATAAGCATCCCATTAAAAAAACCGGAATGATGGCTTTTTTATCGGATTTTTTCTTTTTAGCCATTATCTCACAGAAACCATAACTCACTATTTAACTAGTTTGATTTTAAATAAAATATGTATATCCAAAAAAGGCATACCAAATAAATACACCATAAAAAATTAACATAACTACACCCTCTATTCTAGAAATTTTATGGCCAGTATATAATATGGGAAACATAACAATAGTTACTGCAAATAGAATAATAATATGATCTATTTTTGCTATAGCGTTAAGTGGGATAAAAATCGCAGCTAAACCAATTATTAAAAGTATATTAAAAACATTAGAACCAAGCACATTTCCAACAGCAATATCTGATTCACCCTTATAAGCAGCCGTAGCAGAAACAGCAAGTTCAGGTAATGAAGTTCCAACTGCAACTATTGATAAAGCTATAATAAATGTGGGTACACTTAGTATTTCTGCAATTGTTACAGAAGAAATTATCAATAATTCAGCACCAAAAATAACAGCCATTATTCCAAGAACTATAAATATAATATTTTTACCTATTCTTCCAGAATTAATAGATTTATCGATGTTTTTTTCATTTTTTGCACATCGGAGAAAGTAGATTACAAACATTATAAATAAAATAATGAAAATTAAACCTCCAAATATATGCATGTTATCAAACAAATTTGCATATGAGGAAAGTAAAAGTACAAGTGTAACACCTAAAACGATTGGCATTTCTCTTATTATTATGCCTCTTTTAATTTTTATTGGTCTAATAATTGCGCTTATACCCAATATTAATAATAGATTTGCTATGCATGAACCAATTATATTTCCAAGTGAAATTCCCGAATTGTTTTGAATTGCAGCACCAACAGAGATTGCAAGTTCAGGTGCCGAAGTTCCAAATCCAACAAGTAAAACAGATATAATTAAAGTGGAAACACCAAGTTTCGCAGCAGTTTTTGAGGTACCTTCTACCAGAATATCTGAACCTTTGTAAAGAATCAAAACTCCAACAATGAATATTGGTATTGATAGAAGCTCTAAACCTGAGGGAATCATTTGTGAGCATAATTGAATTAATGTTTAAGTAAGTTGTTTTTACATTAATTGTTTTTCAGTATCCATATAAACAAAAATTAAATAATTAATTTTTTATATTAAGGTGTAGACCTTTACAATATCATTAAAAATTGATAAAAATATAGTTACAATATGGTATCTTCATTTTTTTATAAAAATTAATTGATATATATTACATTTATTAAATATCGTAAGATTAAAATATCCAATATCAAATTTATTTTTTAAAGGAGGATGAAAAAATATGATAAAAAACCCTGTTTTATTTAATAAAACGCTGGTAATTGGAATAATAATATTGTTTATCACAGTGAGTATAAGTCCATCATCAAGTATTACTTTAGAAAAGAAATCCATAAATACTTTATCAAATGGTAATGCACACTATGTAGGAGGATATGATGAAGGAAACTTTACTTGTATTCAGGATGCAGTTGATTATGCAAATCCAGGAGATACAGTGTTTGTCCTTGATGATAGTTCACCATATTACGAAAATATTGTAATAGATAAAGAAATCAACCTTTTTGGAGAAAACAAGGATACTACTATTATTGATGGTATGCAGGAATCATATGCTATAGATATACAAGCTAATAATGTTCATATCAGAGGATTTACAATTAAAAATGGTAAAGGGGATCCACATCCAAGTGGAATATATAGTTATGGTTGGGGAGGAGGTTATGATGATATACATATTGAAAATAATATCATTACTGAAAATTACCATGGTATATACTTTGTACGGATTCATAACCACAATATTTCAAACAATATTATAAAATCAAACTATTATAGTGGGCTTCATATTTATGTCAGTGATAATTTTACATGGCAGGGTAATGAAATAACTGATAATGGTAATGAGGGTATATTCTGTGTTGGAAATCCTAACGGTGATATATTATACAATATGGTAACTGACAATTCTTGGGCTGGCTTTAAATCAGGATCTGATTGCAACTATCTCTTAATATCAAACAATATTTTCTATAATAATGGTCCTAATCCTTATGGTTTTAGCCTTTTCATGTCTAGTAATTGTATTATTAAAAATAATTACTTTAACAATATTCTCCTTCCTCCATATTGGGAGATTGAAATTATGGATAAATGTTTTGATAACTTGATCTACCATAATGATGTCTATGATAGTCCTTATGATTTTGAGGGAGCAAGCATGTGGGATGATGGGTATCCCTCGGGTGGTAACTATTGGGATGATTATACTGGTGAAGATTCTGATGGTGATGGTATAGGTGACACACCATATACATTTCAAAATGGAGAGGATAGATACCCCTTTATGGAGCCTTATAATGATAATTGGACGCCATATGCAAGGTTTTCATATATTGAGGATAAATATAACGTAAGTTTCGATGCGTCTTCATCCCATGACTTTCAGGGAAATATTGTTTCATATGAGTGGGATTTTGGTGATGGAACAACTGGTGAGGGAAAAACATTAATACATGATTATAACGGACCTGGGAAATATGAAGTAACTTTAAAAGTTACTGATAATGATGGAACAAGTGATACCACATCTTGGGAGGTTCTTTTATTTCCTTTACCTGATTTGTCTTGTGAGGGAAATCTTGTCTGGGAAGGTGTGAAACCTGGTGAAACAGTTGATGGTAGTTTCATTGTTGAAAACATTGGTGACCTTGGATCGTTACTTGATTGGGAGATTATTGAATACCCCAAGTGGGGTGTATGGACTTTCGATCCTGAAAACGGAAATAATTTACCAGGTGGTGATTCAAGTATTGTATGTGTGGAAGTTATTGCACCAGATCAACCAGATATAAAATTCACTGGAGAAATAAAGATAGTTAATAGTAATAATCCCGATGATTATGAAATAATTGATATTGTATTATTTACACCTAGAAACAAACCAACTTATAGGACCTTGTTCCTACTGTTGTTAGAACGATTCCCAATGCTGGAAGGACTGCTTAACATTTTAAATTAAAATATATATGCAAATTCTATCACCATCAAATACAATTTATTTATAAATGGTAAAATCAACCTTATAATTAAATTTAAAAAAATCTTGCCAATATCATATAACAAACTTTTATCTTTATACTTTGATTATTGGTTTTTTAGATTACTATGTCTAACGGAAATTTAATTTTCATTGGTTTAGGATTATACGATGAAAAAGATATATCGTTAAAAGGTATAGAAGAAATTAAGAATTGTGATATAGTTTTTGCAGAATTTTATACAGCAAAATTAACAGGAACCAAAACTAATCGAATTGAAAAAACTATTGGTAAACCTATCAAGGTTTTAACTAGAGAAGAAACTGAGAAAGGAGACAAAATTCTAAATGCAGCTAAAGAAAAAACAGTTGCCATATTAATTTGTGGAGACCCGATGACTGCTACAACCCATATCGATATTAGATTAAGAGCTATTAAACTGGGAATCAAAACAAAGATAATACATGGCAGTAGCGTATTTACTGCAGTTCCAGGACTGCTGGGGCTACAAAATTATAAGTTTGGTAGGACTACAACTCTTGCCTTCCCTGAAAAAAACTATTTTCCAACAAGCCCATATAATGTTATAAAAGAAAACAAGAAAATGGGTTTACACACCTTAATACTTTTAGATATTCAAGCAGATAAAAAAAGATATATGACTGCAGAAGAGGGGATAAATCTTCTTTTAAAAATGGAAGAAAAACATAAAGAAAATATCATAACAGTAGAAGATATTGTTTGTGTTGTTGCTCGTGCAGGATCTTCTAAACCTGTTGCTTTTGCTGGTATAATCAAAGAGATTCTTGATAAAGACTTTGGACCTCCACTTCACACATTAGTAATACCTGGAAAGCTTCATTTCATGGAAATAGAAGCTATACAAATACTTGCACAATTACCTGCACAACAGATAGGAAAATTACAAAAACTATAATAACTATCTGGTGTATTATTCGAAATATCGGGGATATGTGATGCACCAGAAAGAAGGAATTGTTGGATATATATATGGAGATGTAGGATCAACTGAGTTCAATTTTGCAGTAGATGGACAAAACATTCAAAAATTTGATTATATTTTTGCTCCTCATAAAGAGGGGAATATGCTTGCTCAGATTATGGATATAAGACAATATTCTGATCTTAATTTTAAGGATGCAGATATTATAATGAGGGGTGGAGAACTTCGCCCGATTAGCACTAGACTATCTGCCTTTGCTGGTGTTATTGGATATAGAGACAAAAAAGGATTATTGCAATCTCCTCGTTCACCTTTCAGCGCTGGAACTGCAATAGTACGCGCAAATGAAGATTTAATAAGAAATGTTCTTGGTTTGAATGCTTCAAAGCAAAATGGGGCATATATTGGGCTTTTAAAAGGTCATAATCTCCGTGTTTATCTCAACATTGATGCACTTGTTCAAAAACATATTTGTATTCTTGCAAAAACAGGTGGTGGAAAGAGCTATGCTTGTGGTGTACTCGTTGAGGAGCTTTTAAAACACAAAATACCAATGGTAATAATTGATACCCATGGTGAGTATCATTCTTTAACAGAGCCAAATAAAAGTAGAAAAGATCAGAAAAACATGGAACGATTTGGAATAACAAAACATGGCTACGCTAATCAGATTAATGAATACACACCTACCAGTTCAAGAGGAAACATAAAACATCTTACATTAAACGGTATAAACCTTGAAGCTCGTGAAATAATTGATCTTTTATCAGCAAAACTTTCTGGCCCACAGATAGGTGTTTTATATCAAGCAATTAAAGAAATAAAGGAGTACAAAAAGATGTGGACTATAAGAGATATCATCGATGCAGTAAATCGTAGTAAAAGCAATGCCCGCTGGAATGTTATAGCCTCTTTAGAGTCTCTTGATTCTATAGGTGTTTTTTCTGAGAATGGAACACCAACAAATGATCTTGTAATCAAAGGAAAATGCTCCACCATCAATATGAAAGGTGTACCACCTGATGTACAAGATGTTGTTGTTGCACGTTTAACAAAGGAACTTTTCGATGATAGAAAAGCAGGAAGAATCCCTCCATTTTTATTAATAGTAGAGGAAGCACATAACTATTGCCCAGAGAGAGGGTTTGGAAATGCTGTCTCATCAAATATATTACGAACAGTTGCCTCAGAAGGTAGAAAGTTTGGAATGGGACTTTGCATTGTCAGTCAACGACCTGCAAAAGTAGATAAAAACATAATCTCTCAATGTAACACAAATATAATTTTAAAGGTTACAAATCCTAATGATCTAAAGGCAATTATTCAATCTGTAGAAGGTCTAACCACTCAGACATATGATGAGATACAGCGTTTACCAATTGGGATTGCACTAATCTCTGGTGCAGGTCTTCAAATACCAATTATGTCAGAAATACGTACACGTGAAACAAATCATGGAGGGAAATCTGTAGGTATATCAAAACCTGGGGGAGGAGAAGATGAAATTTATACACCTCCCAAAATGCCAATTATACCACCTCCAATAAAAATCCAAGAACCAAAAATAGAAACTCCAAAGCCAAAAGAAAGGAACCTTACAGATAAAGCTGAAAATGTCGGAAGGGTTGCAAAAAGGCTTGGCTGGGTAACAACAGATGATTCAGAAGAAGCAATAAAGATACTTTCAAAAGAAGCTGAAAAAATGAATGAAAATGTTTATAAATATCTTGAGTCACTTGCAACACTAGCAAAGAACTTTTGCCATATTGAAAACCCTAAATGTATCAATTGTCCAATGAATCAGGGATGTAAATATAGATCAACAATAAAAAAGGAGAAAAGAGGATTTTTTAGAAAATAATGAAAAATAAAATATTTTTTTCAGGATTAATTCTTGTTTTATTTATTTTAATGTTATCTGGTTGTCTTGACTTTTTTACTATAGATGGATCAACGACCTATGAAACACATGCAACTTCCATTAGTTACACAATATCTTATGGATATAAAATAAATTGTACTGGTTCAGGTGAATATAGAATATCATACAATTGTGATTTACCAGAGCTTTTAAACGGACAAATTATAAATATTATTGTTCACAACAATGACTATCATGACGAATTATTAGCAACTTGGAATTATGTAAAAAGTTGGAATATAACCAGTAATTTTAACAAGGAATATGATCTTGGAATTACTGCCACAGTTCAATCTCAGAGTTTTATTGTATCTGATTTAAATGGAAAAAATGCTCTTACAATTCATGAAATAGAAAATCAATATCCAGATTTTAAAAGTCAATATACCAGGGCTCAGTCAAATGATTCAACAATTTTTATAGATCCGAATGACCCTAATATCCTCAAAACCGCCTTTCAAGTGTTATATAGAACTGGTACAAATAATTCGTTTCTTGTTGCCAAAGAACTTTTCAAATGGCTGAAAGAAAATACAACCTATAAAACTCATTTTTATAATGATAATGTTCAAACAGCGAGTTATACATTTCAATGTAAAACAGGGGACTGTGATGACCTCACATTTTTGTACATATCTCTATGTAGATCTTTAAAAATTCCAGCAAGATTCATAAGAGGTTTATTAGTTGAAGAAAACAATGCTATTCCTCATGCATGGGCAGAGGTATTTGTAGGAGGACAACTAGGCGATGATGGATGGATACCTGTTGAATGTGCTGGTATAGCAGCTTCTGTCGAAAGTGAGATTCACCAAAATTTTGGTATTGAAGATGTAGAGCATCTAAGAGTTTTTAAGGATGATGGTAGTAATGAGTCATTGAACATTTCTTTATCAGGAATAAATTACAGGATATACAGTTTAAATAGAGAAATAAGCGCTCATTCATATAGCAATATTTATAATTATACAATAATAAGAACTCAGAAGCTTTTTATTGATGGAAATAATAAAAGAGAGTATAAGTAAATTAACAATATTTTAGAACTCAAGTTGACATCTTCTAATACTAATAATTTAAAAAACATTTGTTAAGTTCACACATTAAATAATTTAAGGGTTTTTGACCCTAAGAATTTAAATATTAAAAGTGCATACAGCGTTACTCTTATCTAATAGGTGAAAAATGGGTAGAGGAATAAACGCAGCAAGAAAACTTAAAAAATCCAGAAAAAAACAACTCTGGAATGATAGGTACTACAAAAAAAGAGTGTTACACTTAAAAGAAAAAGCAGATCCCTTAGAGGGAACAGCTCAGGCTAGAGGAATTGTTATTGAAAAAGTTGGTATAGAAGCTAAGCAGCCTAATTCTGCAATTAGAAAATGTGTAAAGGTACAACTTATTAAAAACGGTAGACAAATAACTGCTTTTGCTCCTGGGAATAATGCAATTAGTTTTATTGACGAACACGATGAAGTCTTAGTAGAAGGAATTGGTGGAAGAATGGGAAGAAGTTATGGTGACATTCCTGGTGTTCGTTTTAAAGTAATTAAGGTTAATGATGTATCACTTAATGAGATGATTAAAGGAAAAGTTGAAAAGGCAATGAGACGATAAATATGACAATAAAAAAAAGGGAATCAGTTGGCAGTAATTTTTTTCCAGTCTTTTCAAAGTATGATATGAATGAAGTTAAAATAGAAGATCAAGGTCTTGCAAGATATATTAACCTTGAAATAGATGACATTTACCTTGGGGGAGTTAATGCTAATAAACTATTTGCAAAATCTAAGATTCCAATTATTGAACGTTTGATAAATAATATCATGAGAACTGAAAAATATAATGGTAAAAAAACTAAAGCTTATAAAGTTGTAAAAGCGGCTTTTGAAATAATTGATAAAAGAACTAAAACTAATCCTATGCAAGTTTTTATCGATGCTCTTCAAAATGCTGCACCAAAAGAGGAAACTACCAGATTACGTTTCGGTGGAATATCTGTTCCCAAAGCCGTAGATATTGGACCACAGAGACGCTTAGATATTGCTATTCGCAATATCAGTATGAGCTCAGTTGCCGCGAGTCATAAAAATAAAAAGAGCATTGAAGCTTGCCTTGCTGATGAAATAATAAAAGCATCTAAGAACGATGTTGCTTCAGTTGCAGTAACTAAGAAAAATGATGTAGAGCGTGTTGCTAAATCAGCTAGATGAAGTTAATAGGATTTTATTAATTTAGAATAATTGAGGTTGTTAGTATGGGAAAGAAAGAAGATAACATTAAGAAAGCGAAAAATTTAATGGACAAGTTAGATCGTATTAGAAATATTGGAATTGCTGCTCATATTGACCATGGAAAAACAACGCTTTCTGATAATCTGCTTGCAGGTTGTGGAATGATGAGTGAGGAGCTTGCCGGTAAGCAGCTTGTTCTTGATTTTGATGAACAGGAGCAGGCTAGAGGTATAACGATTAATACTGCGTCTGCATCCATGGTTCACCAATTTGAAGGTCAAGAATATCTTATAAATCTTTTAGATACGCCAGGTCATGTTGACTTTGGTGGTGATGTTCCCCGTGCTATGCGGGCAGTAGATGGTTGTATTGTTCTTGTATGTGCTGTTGAGGGAGCTATGCCTCAGACAGAAACAGTAATTAGACAAGCACTTCGTGAGAAAGTTAAACCAATACTTTTCATAAATAAGGTTGATCGATTGATAAATGAGCTCCGTGTAACACCAGAGGAGATGCAACAACGTTTTATTAAAATCATTTCCAAATTTAATGAATTATTAAACAAAACAGTGCCAGAAGATTTCAAAGGAAAATGGAATGTAAAAGTTGAAGATGGTAGCGTTGCATTTGGATCAGCTTTTTACAATTGGGCAATATCCGCACCATACATGAAAAAATCAGGTCTAACTTTCAAAGATATTTATGATTATTGTAACAATAATAATCAAAAGGCACTGGCAAAGAAGACCGCTATTCATGAGGTTTTACTAGATATGGTTGTTGATCATCTTCCATCCCCAGATATAGCTCAGAAATATAGGATTCCGCATATATGGAGGGGTGATATAACAAGTGAGCTTGGAAAGAGTATGGTTGAAACAAATGATGATGGCCCTCTTGCAATAATGATTACAAAGATTGTTATGGATCCTCATGCAGGAGAGGTAGCAGTAGGTAGAGTTTATAGTGGGAAAGTAGAACGAGGACATGAGGTTTATGTTATCGGCATGCCAAGAGTTAATCGAGTGCAACAAGTTAATTTAATGGTTGGAGCAGATAGAATTCCAGTTGATTTTGTAAGTGCTGGTAATATTGTGGCTGCAACTGGTATCAGAGATGCTATTGCTGGTAGCACTGTTACTGATAATCCAGATGCTGAACCTTTTGAAAAAATTGTACACATTTCTGAGCCTGTTGTAACGGTAGCAGTGGAAGCTAAGAATACAAAGGATTTACCTAAACTTATCGAGGTCTTGAGGATTATTTCAAAGGCTGACCCTAGTATACAGGTAGATATTAACCAAGAAACAGGTGAAAACCTAATGTCAGGAATGGGTGAATTACACCTTGAGATAACAGAGTACAGAATAAGAAATGAACATGGTGTTGACATTGTAACATCAGAACCAATTGTGGTATATAGAGAATCTGTTGCAAAGAAAAGCCCACACAAATTCGAAGGCAAATCACCAAATAAACATAATCGTTTCTATATAGAAGTCGAACCACTTCCAGAAAATATGGTAAAAGCACTTTATAATAACGAGATACCAGAAAATGTTAAAAAATTTAAAAACGAAGTAGTTAAAAAATTACAAGAACTTGGTATGAGTAAGGATATTGCCAAGGGAGTTTTTGCCGTTAAAGGATTAAACCTTCTTGCAGATGTTACTAAGGGTATACAGTATCTTTTTGAAACAAGAGAACTAATAAAAGAAGCATTTGATGAGGTCATGAGAAGTGGTCCAACTGCATCTGAGCCATGTCAAGGCCTTCTTGTACGTCTTGTTGATGCAAAACTACATGAGGATGCAATACATCGTGGACCTGCCCAGGTAATACCCGCTGTTAGAAATGCAATTTACGGTTCAATTACTATATCCGACCCAATTTTACTTGAACCTATACAGAAGGTTTTTATAAGTACACCACAGGACCTCATGGGAGATGCATCAAGGGAACTTAATCAGAGAAGAGCAGTAGTTCGAGATATGATAACAGAAAAAGATTTGGTAAATATTGATGCAAAAGCACCAGTTGCAGAGATGTTTGGATTTGCATCGGCAATAAGGTCAGCAACAGGTGGAAGGGTTTTATGGAACACAGAAAACCTAGGATTTGAACCATTACCAAAACAATTACAAACCGAAGTAGTAAAACAGATAAGAGAAAGGAAAGGACTAAAACCTGAGCCATATCCACCTAGTTACTACATGGATTAATCATAAAAATTTCTTTTATATCCCGATGATAGGTTCATAAAAATTAAAAAATATTATAACAATTACTTTGTTATACCATATGGAGATGCACTATGGATAGAGGAATTATTCCAATAAACAAAGATTATGAGCTTGAGTACCGATATTATGATAAGGATACTACATATAAATATTTCAATAGAAAATTTGAGATATACCTACTGGAAAAAAAATCCTTACGAAAAAATTATGTTTTACATATGAATAATGCAGACATAAGTCAAATGACTCCATATCTTTTTAAAGCTTCAACTGGTAAAAAGAAACATGATTTTGGAGTAACAACACTTAATTGGAATGATATAAAAACAAAATTTACTGATTATATAGTTGCAGAGCTAGGGGAAAAACAAAGAAATAATGTTAGAAAGGCAATAGGAAAGCTTTCTTCACCCAAAATCTAATCAATATCCTGTAATTTTATATTTACCATGTACAGGCTCATATATCTGACCATTTCTTTTTAGTCTGTCAAGTGCATCCTCGACTTTACCAGATTCAAGACCCTCAATTTCAGCTTCTCTAATAATGTCACCTCTTAATGCGTTACCATCTTTTGATTCATTGCTCAGTCTTTGTATAATATCAATAATTGTTCGCATTCTATCATGTTGAGTATGGGAAATACCAGTTGCAATTATATCTATATCAAATCTACCAGTTTCCCTATCCATTCCAACCCTTCTAAGATATTGATCAATTATGTATATTGCTCTCTTTGCATCATCAACTGTTGCCTCCTGACTAAGTCTCATTCTGGCACTAGCTTCTGTAAGTCTGACAAAAGCTTCTAATTGTCTTGGTGTAAATGTAACAGATTCTTCAGAGGTTGCACGAAAATCTACATAGTACTCCTTTAACATTTCAAGTGCATCATTTGACAAAACCGGAAAAATGTTTCTTTTTGCATATGCAACATATTTTCGTAAGAATTCTGGAGTAAGCGTAGGCATAACATTTTTCATTAAACTTTCTTGCTCTTCTTTTGTGTGTTTGGAATCTTTTACTCTTTTCATCTGTTCGCTTACTTCACCTGCCTTATGCGAAAGCAGAATATGAGTTGCAAGTGCTGTGTCAGTTTTTCTATTAGGCTTATCGATTATTGAAAAAATTAAATCGAAACGTGAAAGAAGTGCTGGTGGCATATTAATCTGCTCATGTATTGGTAAAAATTCATCGAATCTCCCAAGTTTAGGATTTGCTGCAGCAAGAAGTGCACATCTTGTCTTAAGTGTCGCATTGATTCCTGCCTTTGCAACAGAGATTTCCTGCTGTTCCATTGCCTGATGAATTGAGCTTCTATCAGACTCATCCATCTTATCAATTTCATCAATGCATGCAACACCCATATCAGCAAGTACAAGAGCACCTGCTTCAAGTGTCCATTGTCCTTCTCCAAATTCATCTCTTACAGCAGCAGCTGTGAGACCTGCTGCAGATGAAGCTTTTCCAGATGCATAAATACTTCTAGGAGCAAGTTTTGACATATATGTAAGCATCTGAGATTTTGCAGTACCTGGATCACCCACAAACAAGGTGTGAATATCTCCTCTTATCCGAGTCCCATCAGGCATTTGCTTTGCAATACCTCCAAACAACTGTAAGATTAAGGCCTCTTTTTCAACCTCTAAACCATAGATAGTAGGAGAAATGCTTTGTTTAAGTTTTTTATAAAGCTCAGGATCTTTACTTAATTTTATAATCTCTTTTTCATCTTCAGGAGAAACTTCTACTTCTTCAAATGCCAATTCTTGACTTTCTATGCTGATTGCTTCCATTATCTTATCAAATGCTGTAAGACGAAAAGTACCACGTCTTCTTTGTGAAGAGTGTAAAATCCCATTTACAATTACCCTATCACCTGGTGCTATCTCTCCAACAAGGTCATCTTCTAGAAAAACTCCAATTTTTTCTGGTTGAGCTCCACCACGGAGACCTTCAGGGCTTTCTTGGATCTCAATTTTTTGAGAATCTATAAAAGAAGAAAGGCTGGTTAAAAGTTTAAACGAGGAAACCCTTCCACAACCGCCCTGATCTTCATAACATTCAGAAGGCTCTTTGAGTATATCTTCCTCTTGTTCAATCTTAATTATAGCTCCACATTTCTGACATTGAAATGCACCAACTTGAAGCTTAGGTCTTACTTCTGTTCTTTTTTTAACAAGGCCTTCAACAGCTGCTAATTTTCCAAGATGATTCGCACGAATTTTTCTTATTTGTATCCTATTTGATTCAGGTAGGTTTGTTACCTTAAAATGAAGTTGTAAATTGTTTTCAGAAGCAACATCTATATTCTTCAGTGCATCTGCTGCATTATATAAAGCTTTATAGGGTTGATTAAGGAGCATCTCAGCAAGTTTAGGTTCTGCCTTATCAATATCCCAATAATTAACATATAAACTACGTTTTTCAGGATACTCTAGGGCAACTGTCTCTATATCAGGCTTGCAATTATCTTCAAAAAATTTCTGCCATTGTGCTACTAAACTCTGGTCCTTAAGCAATCGTACCATACGATCTCCCCCACGTTTGTAAAACGTGAAATATTCATTATGTTAATAAATTTTAGCGGGTGTAGAAGGTTCGCGAGTGGGTGCACGTAATACTTAGTGACTTCCCATCTGCATTCTCAACCCCGTTTACCCTTTGAGCATCAGCAGTTTACGGTAAGGTTGCTCACTTCCGTGCCTCACCCAGTCTCCGCAACTAAGATGGACATATGGCCTTCCAACCATATGTGATCATCACCTCTAATCCCATAGGACAAGGTCTCATCGTCAACAAATGGATCAATAAATATCCGTTACATCGCCTCTTGGTTTTGACTCCAGCGTATCGGCGATTTCTGGTTACAGGGAACGCCTAACTCCCCAGTCTATTCTACACCTATCGCCATAGATTTAAAGTGACCGCCGCATGATTATAAATATATTTCTGAATAATTGGAAAAAAACTAAAGCTAAAGCAATTGATATAGCTGCAACATCCCGTGTTATAAAAAGCCAATCATCGCCTCCTTCTCTGGCGTAAGCAAGAGAATCCTTTACAAGAAGATAAAGAAATAATCCTATGATAAAGAAAAGAATTACATTAATATAAATTGACCATTTATACCAGGTTTTTCTACCAACTTGACGAAACAATTCATCTGCCATGATAATAATCTCCTACGAATAATGCAATGATAAATAAATATATGAAAGTTATGTTTTAAATTGTTACAGAAAATCTGTTAATTTTGTTGTTTTTATCTTATCACTCATAAATAAAGAATCTATTGATTTCTCCACAAGTTTTATCCTTTGCTGGGCATAAGGTGAGATATTATATCTTTTAGCAATCTCTTTTGATATTTCAAGATATTTTTTAACAGATTTTTCATGTACTGTAAGAGTTAGTTTCCCACCACATTTAGTACATGCCCCTTTAAGAGGTGGTCTTCTAAATGTTAAATTGCAAGTTGGACATCTTACTGATTGTTTACTAAAAGCTCTCATATTACCAAGCATATCTGGTAAGAAGTGCCTTTCTATGACCTTATATGCCACATCAGCTTCATCAACTGCTCTTAGCTTTGCAGCAAGATTTAGCTGCGCATTCATTTTATCCATCATAGTCTTTAAAGTTTTATAGTTAGAAGTCTTTGGACCATCTGAAATATTATCAGTATCATGGGTAAATCCAAAATACTCGTATTGCAATTCACTGCCAAGTCTTGAAGCAACTAGATTCATCACAGACT
>SMTZ1_10003507_pt1 | contig 15746 bp, 20 predicted proteins | sample DeeMarSWOR136_30_FD_25667 | JGI IMG/M metagenome (IMG submission 25667)
CCAATATGCATCTTTCTGAAGTCATAGAAACAACTGATTTGTTTGAACGAATGAAAGCATATTACAAAGACGCTGAATTGTTTATTGTCTTTCCAGGTGCAAGCGGGACCTTGACTGAGTTCATGCTCACATGCGACATGATGGCTCTCGGCTTTATAGAAAAAAAGCCAATACTTGTTTTTGACTATTGGAAGCCTCTGCTGGATCATATCAACCCAAAGGTAAACATAGCAAAAGAACTTAACTTTATCAGGTTTATCAAGAACATAGACGAGTTAAAGGGGTTTTTGAAATGCCAGCCATAATAAATTTCAAGATTTGCGACAATTCAGAAGATTGCAGCGGCATAGAGGCCTGCCCGACAGGCGCAATGTACTGGGATAAAGAAAACAAGGTAATAACAGTTGACAATTCCAAATGCACCAGCTGCGGCGCATGTGAAAAGGCATGCCCGGTTGGCGCTATCAGGGTTGCCAAAACTGAAGATGAATTTAACAGGATAAAGAAAGAGATTGAAGAAGACCCAAGAAAGGTTTCTGACTTGTTTGTTGACAGGTACGGGGCGCAGCCAATACACCCGGCTTTTTTGATTCCCCAGGATAAATTTGAAATACAGATAATCAGGTCAACAAAGCCAGCTGTTGTTGAACTGTTTAATGACCTGTCAATACAGTGCCTTCTTCATTCAATTCCCATAAAGGAGTTGTTCAAGGATATTGATATAAAATACAGGAAAATCAAGGCTGATGATTCATTTCTCAAAAAATACAAAGTAAAGAAACTTCCTTGTTTATTGTTTTTCAAAGAAGGCAAGCTGATTGGCAGGATAGAGGGATATTATGAGGTTCCAGACAAAGACAAATTCATGGCAAAGATAAAGGAGTTTTTGAAATGACAATTAAGATAACTTATTTTGTGCACGGAACAACAACAGACAATGAAAAAGGCATTGCCACTGGCTGGAACCAGGGAGAGTTGTCAGAACTGGGAATAAAACAGGCCAAAGAACTTGGCAAGTTAACTGCAGACAAGAAATTTGATATTGTTTTTTGTTCTGATTTGAAAAGAGCAGTGGATTCTGCCAAGCTTGGATTTAAAGGCAAGATAATCCCTGACAAGAGATTAAGGGAATGCAATTATGGCGACTGGAACGGCAAAAAGAAGGATTGGAAAACCATGGATTATATTGACACGCCATTTCCAAATGGAGAAAGCTACAAGGATGTTGAAAAGCGGATAAGAGACTTTCTGGATTTCCTGAAAAAGGATTATGACAACAAGCACATTGCAATTGTCGCGCACCGGGCACCGCAATTGGCCTTGGATGTGATATCAAAAGGAAAGACATGGGAGCAGGCAATAAAAGAAGATTGGAGGCACAAGAAGGCCTGGCAGCCAGGCTGGGATTATTTAATTGAATAAAGATGGCAAAGATGATTCCTAAAATCCCAAAACGATTAGAAGGAAAATTTCCCTCTGATTTTCAGAATACATTTCCATACTGGGGATTCTTTTCCAGAGAAGAGATTGAAAAAAACAAAGGGAAGCTTTTAATGATGGATATAGATTTTGGCAGATACTGTTCCTTAAATTGTCCTGCCTGCTTTAGAAAAAGCAGTGTTGTTGATGATATCCCAGAAGGGGATTTAACATATGACGAATTAATCAAGGTTATTGATGAAGCAAGAAGTTTGGGATTAAGATGTTTAAAGATTTGCGGTGCAGGAGAGCCAACACAAAATACCCGATTCTTGCAATTTATTAGAGATATGACTGACAGGAATATAGGGGTTGCTGTATTTACCAAAGGACAAGTCTTGGGGAATGATGAAGAAGCCAGAAAATTCAATAAAAAATACGGCATTCATTCTGCACAAGAATTATGCAATGCACTATATAAACTAAAAGTTAGTTTCATGTTGAATTTTCAGTCATTTGACGCAGAAGTACAAGATAAATTAGTTGAAACACAAGGCCAAACCTTGATAAGAAACCAAGCATTAAAGAATCTGGTTAATGCTGGATTTAACAATACTAATCCTACCAGGTTATCTTTGTGCAATGCCCCGATTACTAAAACAAACTATGATGAGGTATTTGATATTTATGTTTATGCAAGAGAGAGGAATATATATCCAGTGATAGCAGTATCAATGGTAAGCGGCAAGCAGATAGATAAAAAATTCTTAGAAAAAATAGACCTAACAAAACAACAAAAAATAGATTTGTGGACTAAAATATATTCCTGGAATATCCAGCATGGACTTCAGACTCTGGAGCAGATAAAAAAAGAAGGCATTTCAGTCATGCCAGGAATACATCCATGCAATCAGGTGGCCTGCGGTTTATACCTGACAGCAAAAGGCAATGTTGTAGGCTGCCCTGGTTTTACAAAAATTGAAGGAAATGTAAGAACTGCAAGTATTAAAGAAATTTGGGAAAAAAGTCAGAATAAAAAAGTGAGGGCAGGCAAATTCAATTGTAAATGCCCGCCAAAAGATGGAATCACCATACCTTTTGATTTATATGGACAGGTATTAAAAAATCTAGAAAAAAATACTAAACAAAAATGAGCAAGGATTATTACAAGATTTTAGGAGTGGAGAAGACTGCAACCAAAGAAGAGATTAAAAAAGCCTACAAGCAGCTGGCAAAGAAATATCATCCTGACTTGAACAAAGAAGAAGGGGCAGCTGAAAGGTTTAAAGAGATAAATGAGGCAGCTGCTGTGCTTGCAGATGATGAGAAAAGAAGGCAGTATGACCAGTTTGGAACAACTGCTGAGAGTTTTGGAGGTTTTGGCGGGGCTGGATTTAATTTTGAAGACATCATGTCGCAGTTTGGCTTTGATTTTGACAGCATCTTTGATTCATTTTTTGGAGGAGGGCTAGGCGGATTGTTTGGCAGGCGCAGGCAGAGAGCCAGAAGGGGCGCAGATATAAGACATGATGTTGAGATTACACTTGAAGAGGCAGCAAAAGGAACAACAAGAACTTTAAATATTCCTGTTTTTATGCAGTGCAGCAAATGCGATGGCTCTGGAGCAAATTCTGCAGGTGATATTGTTGACTGCCCTGACTGCAATGGCTCTGGATTTGTAAGAAGGACGCAAAGAACCCCTTTTGGAATATTTTCAACGCAGTCTGGCTGCAGAAAATGCAATGGAGAAGGAAGGTATATCAAGAAAAAATGCCCTGCTTGCAAGGGCAATGGAAGAGTCGAGCAATCCAAGAAGATTGATTTAAAGATTCCTGCTGGTGCTGAGACAGGAACTAACTTGAGGATAACCAATGCTGGCCAGGCAGGCTCAAGAGGAGCTGAGCCAGGCGACTTGTATGTTATTGTCCATGTCAAGAAGCACAAGTTATTTGAGAGAGAAGGGGATGATTTGCATATTAATGTCCCTGTTTCTTTTGTGACAGCTGCTTTGGGTGGAAAGATAGAGGTTCCAACTCTAGATGGAAATGCCAGCTTAAAAATTCCTGCTGGAACACAGCCAGGCACTGTGTTCAGGATGAAAGGCAAGGGAATCCCTTATCTTCACGGCTCTGGACGCGGTGACGAGTTTGTTGCTGTTGATGTTGCAGTTCCAAAGAAACTGAGCAAAACACAAAAAGATTTGTTAAAGAGATTTGAGGGCTCTGAAAAAAAGAGATTTATCTTTTAAAATGAAAGTCGGCGCATTGATATCAGGTGCAAAAGACAGCATGTATGCTGCTTATGCTGCTTCAAAAAAGCATGAACTGGTCTGCTTGATTAATCTGATACCTGAAAAGCCGGATTCATGGATGTTTCATGTGCCTAACTTGCATCTGGTTCCCAAACAGGCAGAATTAATCGGCCTGCCATTAATATCTATTCCGACTTCTGGTGAAAAAGAAAAAGAACTGGATGATTTAAAAGAAGCTGTAAGGATTGCAAAAGACAAATACAAGATTAAGGGCGTTGTTTCTGGCGCAATTGCATCAGAATACCAGAAATCAAGAATAGACAGGATTTGTGAAGAACTTGGATTAGAGTCAATTGTACCTATCTGGCATATGAATGCAGAGCAATACATGCATAAGCTTGTCCTTGAAGGTTTTGAAGTAATAATTGTCGGGGTTGCTGCAGAGGGTTTTAATGAAAGCTGGCTAGGAAGAAAGATTGACAGGAATACAATTGCAGATTTAAAGAAGCTGAAGATACATATTGCAGGCGAAGGGGGCGAGTATGAGACCTTTGTGTTGGACTGCCCGTTGTTCAAGAAAAAGATTGAAGTAGTTTCTGCTGAAAAGGAAATGGAATCTGAGTATGCTGGTGTTTACCAGATAAAAGAAATAGAATTAATTAAAAAATGATTTCTGAAGCTGAATGGAAAAGATTTATAGAAGATTTGAAGACAGACGGCAAGGCGACCCAGGCTGAATTAAAAGAAGCCATTGTAAAAGCTATCAAAAAAAATATCCCAAAAGAGAAGTTTGGCATAATGTTTTCTGGCGGCATTGATTCTACTTTTATTGCTTATATCTGCGAACAGGCAGGAGCTGATTTTACATGTTATGCTGTGGGCTTGGAAGAATCCCCTGATATTGAATATGCAAAATGGGTTGCTTATGAATTAGGATTTGACTTGAAGATGAAGGTTTTTAGTTTGGATGAGGCAGAGGAGGTTATCAAAAAGGTTACTCTGCTGTTTAATGAGCCAGATGCTGTAAAGATTAGCATTGCATGTGTTTTTTATGCTGCAATGGAATTAGCTGCAAAAGACGGAATCAAGAAGATGTTTTCTGGGCTGGGAAGTGAAGAGATATTTGCAGGCTATGAAAGGCACAAGATTGGGGATATTAATGAAGAATGCTGGAAGGGTTTGCTGTCAATGTATAAGCGTGATTTGTTGAGAGACTGGAGGCTTGCAGATGTATTTGGAATGAAATTATTAACTCCTTTTTTAGAGCCAGGTGTTATCAGATTAGGCATGCAGTTTCCTGCTGATGAGAAAGTCTCAGATGAATACAAGAAGATAATTCTCAGGAAGATCGCAGATGATATAGGCATTCCAAAAGAGATTGCATGGAGAAAGAAAAAAGCAGCACAATATGGCTCTAGATTTGACAAGGCAATTCAGAAACTGGCTAAGAAAAATGGATTTAAGCTGAAAAAGGATTATTTGAAATCCCTGCTGATTTCCTCCAGCTTTTCAAAGAAATAGTTTCCAAGCAGGTATCTTATTTCTTTTTCACATGCCCTCCAGATTGGGATTTCTGCAACGCATTTATCTCCGCAGGGCATTTCTTTCAAATCCTCATCTACCCTCAAGACGCCATTGACTATGGTCAAGGGAAATAGTATGCAGAAGGCTGACTTGTATTCCCATTCATGCTTTCCTTCGTCTATGGCTGCCTTTTGCAAAACACAGCCGTGTTCCGGCTCAAAGAAAACACAGAAGTCACTCGGCTCGTCGCTTGTTGAAACAGTCCTTCCAGAAGGAAATTCGTCATCTTCCTCTTCTTCCACAAACCATTTGAATTCATCATGATGCGCTGGGCGCATGTATTTCTTGAACAAATCTGTGTTTTTCAGTATTTTTTTCCTGTCGCCGTAATCAATCCATGCGCCTCCTTCACAGCACATGCTTTTGCATTCTTTCAAACGGCATGTCTTTGGGAATTTGGTCCTGAATACAGACGGATGAATCTTTAAGCCGTGAATCCTTCTCATAGTTGAACCTTTTTTAGAGAATTATATATAAACATTTTGATTTTAAGCTGTCAAGCGGTACATGATGTTCTGTAGCCTTCTCTCAGCAAGCAGCAATTCTCTTCTTGCCCATTCTGCTGTTTTTTTATAATGTTTGCCAATTTCTCTAAATTTATGGACATGGTAATTGCCAAGCCCATATCTGCGTCTTAACAAGCTTCTTTGATATTTATTAAGACTGTTTGTTGCTTCAAGGACTTTTTCTACTAAATCCTTTCCTTCAAGAATCTCCAGGGGCTGTTCTACTTTTGAATCTTTTGTAATATCACCCAGAGTAGGGCCTTCTTCTTCAAAACGAGAATCAAGCTCTAAGGTATTTAATCTCTCCTTATGATGGCCTTCATTAACAGCATCATCTTCTTCATCATAAACCATATGAGGCATGTTTATATGCCTTATTTTATCAAGGTTTATCTTTCCTAACGCATAACCTACATTCCTTCTGATAAATACATTTGAAGCGTATGATGCAAAAGAAGATCCTTTGTCTGGATTATAAAAATGGCTTGCCCTGACTGCTTCAAAATTACACATCTGCAGTATTTCATCAAAATCCACTGGGTCATCTGTGTATAGTGTTGCTTTCCAATATAATTCATTTGCTATGTTTATTATCAATCTTGTGCATGAGAGAACTAGTTTTTGCCTTGTTTCTGCCAGTATCTTTTCGCTGCGTTTGTCTTCTTTTCCTCTATACTTTCTAATTAGGTCATCAAGCTCCTTTTTTTCTTTTTCTGATATCAAGGATATCCTGTCAATATCTTTTTGATATGCCTCATACATATTCTGTCAAAATTATTTGCTTGTATTTAAATTTATTTGAAAAAAAGAAAAAGTAATTCTGGACTCGGTGAAGGAAGACCACCAAACAAATAAATCTGAGACTTTACCTTTTCATTTGTTTGTGCAGCTTTAAACTTCTTCGCCATACGAATGAACTTAGCAAACTATTGGCTTCCCTTGAGGAGATATAGTCCAGGCCTCAAGATCTTGGTCAGTCGTTTGCCAGAGGTAATCAGCATGACACCCTTTTCAGGGGCAACCGAATTGTCCAATTATTGGCTAGAAATAGATACTACAATATATAATTTTACTACCATTTTTCAGGAGTAAATAACTTTTTGAGATGTTTTTTCTCAAACAAAAGAAAACAGCGCAGGCACAGATATTTAAATTCCTTATTGCCTTTCAGGTCATTTCTGCAGATTGGGCAGCCTTGTTTTATGGTTACTATGGGTTCAATCACTTCTAAACAACTCTTTTTGTGAGGAGAAATAGGTCCTGCTTATAAGCTTTTCTTTATCTTAGAACTCTTGTATATATGCGGCTTGTATGGCTTTAACCTTATGATTTTTTTCTTGAAATGTTTTTTTAAATCCCTTGTAAAGGAATTCTGGTCATAGCCAAGGCAGATAATATCTGGATTTATTCTTTTGATTACTGCATATTTGTTTCTCTTGTTTCCAAGCACTGCCTTGTCAACATGCTCAGCAACCTTCTTTAATCTTGTTTTTTCAGGATATCTTGGAGCTCTTCCTTTTATTTTTTTTATGGTAGAATCCCTTGCAATGACTGCAATCAGTTTATCCCCGTGTTTTCTTGCCTGCTTAAAGAGATTCAGGTGTCCTTTGTGCAGGCCGTCAAATGAGCCAAAGACAAGGATTTTTTTCATAATAGGGTTGTTTTAGCCAGGGATATTTAAGTTTTCTTGTTTACAACTTATTTTAGAAACTTTTATAAATACCTCTTTTCATAGATAATCCTGGTGATATCATGAAAAAATTAATCACTTTATTGATTGTCTTGGTTTTAGCAAGTTCATTTGTACTTGCACAAGGCCAGCAAGGCATACATGAGCCAGGCACAGGATTAGAACAGCCTGAGCTTAAAGAAGAAGGGCAAGGAACCGGACAAGGACAAGGGGAGCCGCAGCTTATATCAGCAGGAGAGCAAGCGATGGAACAAGAACAAGAAAGAGAGCAGGAACGAGAGATGGAACAAGAGATGGAAGGAGAACAGACAAGGGAGCAAAACAGAGAACAACTGCAGCAAGGACTTGAGAATGCATTGACAAAGGTTACAAATGAGAATGCAAGGCAGAGATTACAGAACAATATAGAAAAATTCCAAGAACAGTATCAGGAAAGATTGCAGAGAATGGAAGGGATAGAAGTTGAAGAAGTTGATAATGAGACAGGCGCTGTGCAAGTAAGAGCTAGGGAAGAAGTAAGATTCCTTGGATTTATCAAAGGCAAAGCAACCAAGAGATTCCAGATAGACAACCAGGGAAACATAACAGAAAAACACCCATGGTACGGGTTCCTTTATAGTGAAGTGAAATCTGAATAAGATTTCTTTTTTTCTTCTTTTTCTTATTGGTAAGATTTAAATATAAGCTTAATTTGATTGTTGGTATGAAAGCAAAAGAGGTAATGAGCAAGGATTATATCAAGATTGATATGAATAACCCTGTTTCTAAGGTTCTTGGGCAGATGAGACTTAAGAAAGAAAAGAATGTGCTGCTTTTTGACGGCAAAACTTACAAAGGAATTTTTTCCAAGCACAAGATGGTCAGGAGCAAGCTAGACCCTGCTGAGTGGAAGGCAGGCAAGATGCTGAAGCGCGTTCCAAGACTAAACGGAGAAGAGGACTTAAAAGAAGTTGCAAGGCTGATGCTTACTTCAAATTATTCACTGCTTCCTGTTATTGAAAAAGGGGATATCATAGGTGTTGTAAAAGCAAGTGATATAATTGACAAACTTGATACAAAAACAAAAAGAAAAAAGGTTATAGATATCGCCACCACAGAGCTGGTGGTTGTTCATGAAAATGACAGGGTTGGAAAGGCAATCCAGCTCATGAATGAAAAGACCATTGAAAGAATTCCTATTGTTGATGATGAAGGAAATCTGCTTAATATTGTGAGCATTACTGACTTGTTAAGCAAATACTATTTACTTATGCAGAGCAAGACAGAGGCGAGAGGCAGGGGAGGCCTGACGCAGAACGGGCCAAGGACTATCCGCGCATTCAAGACTATGAGGCATAACAGGATAGAAGGACTTCCTGTAAAGAATTTTGCAACGCCTGTTATAATAACTGCAACTGAAAGAGAAAATCTCAGGGATGTTATCAATGATATGATGAAGTTTGAGATAGGAAGCATAGTTGTTACAAGAGACAAAAAGGCAGTCGGTATTGTAACTATCAGGGACTTGTTGAAATTATTTTTACCAAGCATGCTGACGTTCTGATGAAAGAATATATCTGCAAAAAAAGATGCGGTTATTGCTGTACCTTGGCAGTTAAGCTTGGCTGGCGCGACATTCTCAGGATTTTATTCCGTACCAAATACAAGTACAGGGATTTTGTTCTCAGAAGTCCAAGCAGGCAGAAGATAGTGAAGATGAACAAAGGGCACTGCTTTTTTGAAACAAGAAAGAATGGAAAATCATCATGCAAGATTTACAAGCACAGGCCCATGGTCTGCAGGATATTCCCGTATTTTAATAAAGACATCAAAAGCTGTAAAGAAATAAAGAGGTTTAACCAGAGGTTTTCTCGGTCTTTGGTTTAGTTTCTTTTTTTGGTTCTTTTTTCTTGAGTTTTTTCTTTGGCTTCTCTGGTTCTTTCGGCGTTTCTTCTGGTATTTTCTTTGGCGTTATTTCTGGCTTTTCTTTTTCAACTTCACGCAGTTCTTTTACCTCAACTATCCTGACAGGATAGATTTTGCTCAGGTATTTTTTGAGGCCGACCTGAAACCTGTGGTTTACAAGATTTTCTATCAGATTAGAAAGATTTAATTTCTTTGCTTCCTCATTAATGAATTCCTGGGCAGATCTTCTCAGGCTGGTCATGATTGACTGCTTGGTCTTGCCCCTTGTAAGCAGGATTGGCTTGATTCTTATGGTTTTATTATCTGCTGTTGTTGCCAGGAATGAAAGCATTACTTTTGAGCTGCGTCTCCTGACCATCCTCTTTACAGCAGTTGTCATCATTTCATAGCCGATTACTTCTGTGTATAATTTTCCTTCGCCGACATTATTAATCCTGAACCTGATGCTGATGTTCTGGCGCTTCATGTCCCCTGTAAGATTGGTAAGGTTAATCTTGACTGTTCTTCCTATGGCTTTTGACGGCTCATAAAGATGAATCTCCCCTACAGGCTGCTCTCTGAAAGACTTGGGCGCGATTATATGAAACCAGCGTTTCTTTTTGCCTTTAACACGTGTGGTTGCTTTTGCCATGTTTTGTTAAGAAACAGATGTTTATTTATAAAGGTTGCCCTTGAATGAAGCAGCCTCTGGTTGGCTTTGCCAACTTCCATTTTCCATCTCCTCACCGGCAGGGGGATGGAAAAAGGAACCCGAAGGGCAGAGACTGCTTAACTTAGAATAATCTATTCTTTGGTCCACTCTTCTACTTCCTGTCCTTTTAGCAGTTTGTCAAGCATTTCAAGCTCTTCATAAATGCCTTCTATTAATTCATAATTCTTGGCTTCTTCTAAGGTTACCCATTTGTGCTCTGTCAAGTCATTGCACAGCTTGATTTCGCCTTCAACTGGGTCTGCATATAAACTTATGACAACAACAGGAATATTGTCAGGCCTTTCAAAAACAAGGCTTGTAAGATATCTTATATTCTTGATATCCAGATTAGTTTCTTCTTTTACTTCCCTTCTCAGGGCATGCTCCATGACATTATACCAGTGGACACTGGTGTCTTTTGGCCTTGATTTGTAGTCAGTTACTTCAATCTTTCCGCCAGGAACTGTCCATTTGTTTGGAAATGACTTTTCATGCGGCGCCCTTTTGGTGATTAGGAATTTTCCGTCTTTTACAATAATTCCAGTCACAGCAACATAATGCGCTTTTTTTGGGTCATACATATTACCACTCCCTGTATTCAAACATTTCTGACTTTACAACCTTGAGAATTACAAAGTATATCACGTATTTTTTTAAATCTTCTCCTTTTAGCCCTTTAAGCGAGCCCTGGAGCATGGCCCTTGCAACAAGAAAGTGAATAAACTCGTTATAGGAAAATTTCTTTAGCCATTCAGGCCTCCCTAACTCATTTAATTCTTCTTCTGACAGTTCATTTGCTATGGATGCTGATGCAATACTGCCTATGTCTGCAGGAGCAATCCAGAATCCAGGTTTAACAGGTATGGTAAAACCAAACTGCTTGATGTTTAGCAGTTTTCTAGTTGGTATTGCTGCAATATCCTCCAGCAGCTCCCTGTTGATATAAACCACAATCATATCTTCTCTTAGATGGCCTCTGCTGAATTTGAAACTAAATTTCTGGTCAGGGTTTTTTTTGCTGGCTTTTATCAGCACAGCTGCAATAAATTTTATTATCTCAAAGAAATACTCTGGTTTTGGGCAGAGATAAGCCCTTCTTTTGTACGGCTTTTTATAGGGCTTGCCTCTTTTTGGACTGTGTATTATGCAATAAAACCAGCCGTAATCCTGACTGCATTCAACTTCTTTTAGTTTTTCTAATCCCAAAAGGTACCTCTTGGCCATTTCCATTTCCTTGAGATAGATTTTTTCAAGGGCTGCTGGAACACCGCCCCCAACTAATTCAGAATAAAAGCCTGTGCCGAGCATTCTTGCAGCAAATATCAGGCCTGGTTTTGTCCTTATATCAAGGCCCTGGGGTTTTACGGCTTCTGCATAATGCTGCAGGCCGCCTTTTCTCTTGAAATATTTTTCTTCTTCTTTATAGAGTTCAGAGATATTTTCTATCAATCGGCTAAGTTTCAAGAACCATTTTAACAGGCTTTCATATTTTGAAAGCTGTCTGATTAAGGCGGCCTCCCATTTGACCAGCCTTCTAAGCGACTCTATGTCATTATTTTTTAAGGCCTGTCTTTCTCCCAGGAAAAGCTGCTCAAGCTGCTGAAATTCAATGAGCTTTTCTTTTTTGTCTTTTTTCATTACAAGTTCTAATGATTCAAGAAGCTTGAATTCATCAAAGATATCTTTTAAATCAAGATAAAGATCTCTCCTGAACCTTTTGTAATCCCTGGGTTCTTTGAGGGCATCTTCTTCAAGCAGATGCTCTTTATCCATCCAGGCCCTTTTGATCACCTCTATCTCTTTCAGGGCCCTTTCCATTCTTTTGAAATCCCTAATCATTATGTTTTAAAAAACGAAAGAATTATAAAAAACTATCTGCTAATATTCGGTATGAAGGCAATGCACCAAAATAAAGGGGTAGGGCTCATTGCACTTGGGGTTTTTGCAATTCTTGTGTGGGCAGTGCTTGAGTTCTTGTGGATAATTGGAATTTTATTGATAATAGCCGGGTTAATCTGGCTGTTGGTTGGAAAGAAATAAATCAAAGCTCTTTTGCAGAATCCTTTGCATAGAAATAGATAATATTCTTTATCTGCCTTACTGCATTGTCCCTGTCCCAGAAATTTATAACAACATGGTCAAACAGGGTGCTGTTTTCTACAAACTCCTTGTATTCTACTTCTGTTCTCCTTAATCTTTCCTGGAAATTAACGCCGTCCCTGAATTTTAACCGTTCAGGGATTTTGCTTGGGTCTGCGTGGACATATATGGCTTTTACATCCTTGTACATGAACTTGAATCTCTTTAGAGCCGGAATATCCTTTATGATTGCAAAATGAACTTCCTTGTTCTTAAAAGCCTCTATAAACTGGTCCCTTCTCAGGCCGTAAAGATTTCCATATGTTTCATAAACAATATCATACTCATTATTACTTAGGCGCTTTTCAAATTCTTCTTTGCTGATAAATCTTAAATCAGCAGCTCCTTCAGAAGACTCGCATTCTCTTGGAGGCCTTGTTGTGTCTTTTTTATGCACAGTTGCCCTTGGCTCTATTTTCTGGATTATGTTGATTATGGTTGATTTTCCAGCCCCGCTCACACCATATACAGCAAACTTCATGTGTATTGGATACATAGGGCCTAATAGTGCCTGTAAGAATAAAAAGTTTATGTTTATCTCTTGTGATTCCATTCATTTGTAGAATATGATGCTTTTGCTATTTGTCTTGCTTGTTCCAGCTCTTGTTCTGTCAAAGTATCCTCTACAAGCTCTGCATTAAACTGCTCCTTAAAGCCCTGCCTTAAGGCAGATGCAACCTCATCATATGTTTTGTTTATGCCTGCAACTCTTTCTTTGACAGTTGCTATTAACTTGTCTTTTATTTTTTCATTTGGCACTTTTAAAAGAGAGAACATTTTGTCAACATCAACATCAAGGAGAATAGTGCCGTGCTGCAATACAACTTTGTTCCTTCTTGTCTGGGCATTGCCTGATATCTTTTTTCCATTGCAGATGATGTCATTTATTGGGGCATATTTTGCATCAATGCCGAGCTTGTTTAATCCTTTGATTATAGCTCCGCAGATTATGCCGTAGCTTTCAAGTATGTCTTCTGGGCAGTCTTTTTCTGGGATAACAAAAGAATAAGTCAGTTCTGCGTCATGGAATACTGCTCCTCCGCCTGTTATCCTTCTTACATAATCTACACCATGTTCTTTGCATTTGTCTAAATCAACTTCTTCATTCAGGCCCTGGAAATAGCCGATTGAGATTGCAGCTGGCTTCCATGCAAAGAATCTTAATACTGGTGCTGTGCAGTTTCTCATCAGGACTTCATCTATTCCCATGTTGAGATACGCGTTCTTGTGTTTTGTGTCAATTACTCTTATTTTCATTTTATCTGCAGTTTAGTGGGCCCGGTGAGATTTGAACTCACGACAGCCGCCATGTGAAAGCGGCATCATAGCCACTAGATCACGGGCCCGTGATACCGCAGGCAATTAGTATTGCCCTTGTTAATGAAGTTTCATTTATGCCTACAAAGGTTATCTTGTGCCTTTTGACTATGTCTGTTAATCTCTGGAGTATCCTTTCTTCAGTTATGGGCAGATTGCGCAGTTCTTTTTCCATTTCTTCCAGTGTGTTCTCTGGATAAAGGAAAAAATCACCTGTTATCTTTATGTTCTGGATTTTGTTGTCAGCATGGTCTACTGTAATCCTAATCATCTTTCCTCCTGGCGCCTTGTAGATTGTTTTTGATATCATTCTTTCATGATTTTTTCTGCAATCTTTTTGATTTCAGCTTGCGACAATATTCCTCCGTGCCCAAGCGCGATGTAATTAAATTTAGTATGGTTAACAACCAAATCTAAGGATTCTCTGCAGGCTTTTTTAATCTTTTGCAAATCCCTCTTGTTTTCTTCATCACCTTCATCATCGCCTTTTCCGTACATGGAGTTAAGATACCATCCCCATTCACCATCTCCCTGAACAACAAGGTCTCCTGCAAAGATAAGGCCATTGAAAAAATAAATAGTATGGCCCAGAGTATGCCCCCTGTCGTTGTAATATGAGATTCTGCTTCCTTTGATGTCTGCATGGCCTGTTCTTTCTGTCAGCAATACTGTGCTGTCTTGCAGATGTCTTAATTCTTCCTCATCCCTGATAAAATCATATTTTAGTTTTGGTTTCCATGCCCCCCACCTGACAGCTGCTATTCTGCGCGCTAATTGCTTGTTTTCTTCTGGATCTGTGGAGAGGCCTTCAATATAGGTCCTGTCATCCTTATGTATAAAGACTTTTCCGCCGCCTCTTAGGATTCTAGCAGCTCCATAAAGATGGTCAAAGTGGCCGTGTGTAAGAAGCACATGGCATTTTTGAAATCCCCCGCTTACAGAGGTTACTATTTTTTCTGTTTCATCAATATTAGTAAAGCCAGGGTCAATTACAACAGCGCCTTCATCAAATTTGATGACATAGCATGTAGAGGTCCAGAGGTCTTCTTCTGGATTTTCTGGATTTTTTTCTGGTTTTTTATTATGCACACTAAACAGGCGCATATTACTCAGGCGGTATTGTTTAACATCAAAGTTATCATAAAGGGCGCTTGTTGCCGGCCTTAATGAATATGTTCTAGGCATTCTTTATACTCCTCATTTGTTAGTTTTCTTGGATAATTATAGATTATCCCGCCTGGACGTTCATTGTAATAGGGGCGGTTGCAGCCAGGGCATCCGGTTGTTTCAAAGGCCTCTGGCTGTATTTTGTCTGTTTTAAACCTTATTTTAAAATGTTCTGCCTGTATTTTTCTATAGGTCTTGATGTCTGGTTGTTTTTGGTCTTGCATCTTGGTTCCTTTTACTGGCGTAAAGGCAAACAAACCAACATTAATGCCGTGTTCATACATCCATTTTATAGTTTCAATCATTTCTTGCTTGATTTCTCCAAGACCAACTATAAGATGGGTTCCTATCTTTCCTGGATATTTTTTTGCAGAGTTCTTTAGTATGGTTAATATATCATTGAAGTTTCCTGTTTTAATCCTGCTGAATACTTTTTCTGTTGCTGCATCCAGGGCCAAGGTAACTGTTTCTGCTCCTGCTTCTATTAACTGGCTGATTTGTTTTTCATCTGCATTTATTGAAATGCATATAGGTATGTTAATGTTTTCAATAATCTCAAGGCACTGCTCAAAGCTGTTGCCTGTTGCTTGTATACAGGCGCGCCATATTCTGCCAGAAGTATATGCATCAATTAGTTTATGGTAAACTAATTTGTCATCAAATTCAGGCCATGTGACTCTTGACAGCATGTCAGCGTCTGCTGTGCTGTCTTTTGCCTGTGTGCAGAAGGAGCAGTTGTTTGGGCATCTATCTCCAACAAGGATATAGCAGGTTGTTGGCAGGACATCTATTTTTTCATCTGATAATCCAAGAACAACAGCACTCCCTAAAGACAACCTCATAGAAAGATAAAAATAAAAAGATTATATAAAAAGTTTATTGGTAGTTGCGCTGCATTGCAGCAACTGCCCTGTCGCTATAGCCATGAGACTTTCCTTCATTTGTAGCTAATTCCCTTGCCTTTTCAGCTGCTTCATGGCATTTTGCAGTATGATTAAAACTAAGCCAGCCATAATCTGCGCCGCTTGCCCTAAATCTCATTGTAGCTACCATTTCATCAGCAATAGCACCTAATTC
>SMTZ1_10003510_pt1 | contig 15740 bp, 11 predicted proteins | sample DeeMarSWOR136_30_FD_25667 | JGI IMG/M metagenome (IMG submission 25667)
CAGGAAAATCTCGGCTACGCTTCAATGGCAGAAATCCCCTGTGTCATCGTGAATGTGATGCGGGGAGGTCCCAGCACCGGGCTGCCGACATTACCATCGCAGGGAGACATGATGCAAGCCCGTTGGGGAACCCATGGCGACCATCCGGTTATCGTATTGGTGCCAAATTCTGTTAGAGAAGTCTTTGACCTGACTGTCCGAGCTTTTAATCTGGCAGAAAAATACCGCGTTCCAGTAGTGCTATTGTTAGATGAAATCATCGGGCATGTGAATGAAAAACTGGTTCTTCCGACTCCAGATGAAATCGAAGTATGGAATCGTATCAAGCCTGATGTTCCACCGGAACAATATCTCCCCTATCAAGAAAACGATTCCGATATCCCCCCCTTTGTCAGTTTTGGTGAGGGCTACCGGTTTCATGTGACAGGTTTGGTACACGATCAAACTGGTTTCCCGACAAATAATTCAGTTCAAATTGATCGTTTGTTGAGAAGATTAAATCGAAAAATCGAACGCTATCGTGATGAAATTATAGAATTAATTGAAGAAAAAGAGGAAGGTGCTAAAATTGGTGTAGTTGCTTATGGCTCCACATCACGCTCTGCAAGACGGGCAATAATATGGGCAAGAGAGAAAGGGATAAAAATTCATTTCATTCGGCCCAAGGTGATCTGGCCTTTTCCAGATATAGAGGTCAGAGCAATGGGCAAAGCGGTTGATTATATTATCGTGCCCGAATTGAATTTTGGTCAAATCGCTCACGAAGTCGAATGGGCAGTTCGATGTGAATGTGAAGTTGTGAAAATAAATCGAATTGATGGCGAACCAATTAATCCCCAGCAGATATTTGATGTGATTATGGAATTGACGTCGTTGTAATTAGTTAAGTGGTTAAGTGAGTTAAGTAAGGGAAAAAGTATGTTTGATTATGATAAATATTTACGGTTGAATAAATTGCCGCTGATCTGGTGTGCTGGCTGTGGCGATGGGATTGTTTTAAAAGCGATGCTTCGGGCAATTGATCGGGTAGGGTTGTCAAAGGATGAAATTTGTATGGTTTCCGGGATTGGATGTTCCAGCCGATTAACTGGATATGTTGATTTTAATACGCTGCATACTACTCATGGCAGGGCGATTGCTTTTGCAACTGGTGTGAAAATGGTGAAGCCCAAAATGACAGTTATTGTTGTGACAGGCGATGGCGATGCTACGGCTATTGGTGGAAATCACTATATTCATGCAGCAAGACGAAACATCGATATAACTGTGATTTTGTTTAACAATAATATTTATGGCATGACTGGTGGACAAGTATCACCGACTACTCCGACAGGTTATCGAGCAAGCACGGCTCCCTATGGCAGCGTTGAAAATACTTTTAATATCAGTGGACTGGCTGAAGCGGCTGGTGCGAGTTTCGTGGCTCGTGGAACAGTGTACGATGCCATAAAGTTAGATAGAATGATTGAGAAAGCTATTCGGAAAAAGGGCTTTTCAGTGGTGGAAGTGATGACCCCATGTCCAACAGCATTTGGCAGACGGAATCGATTAGGCGCGGGTGTAGCTATGATAAAACAATTGAAAGAAGACTCTATTTCAGTTGAAAAAGCCGCTAAAATGAATCCTGAAGAGTTAAACAGTAAAATTGTAACTGGCATTCTGGTGGATAAGGATTTGCCTGAATATACGGAGAATTATCAGAAGTTGATTGATCAGCTTAAAAGCGGGTAACTGGGTAATCAGGTAATTAGGTAATTGGGTAATTAGGTAATTGAAACTTTTAATCTTATGGAATTTAGCGAGGGAGTAGTGGAGTAATGGTGCTGTTAAGTGGTGAGTGTTATTATTTCATTACTCCATCACTCCAAGAATCCAGTACTCCATTAATCCTCTTGAAAATGAGTGATAATTATCGAAATAAAAAGTTTGGAGATATATAAATGAGTTATAGATATGAAATAAGACTGAGCGGTGAAGGTGGACAGGGTTTAGTCCTGGCGGGAAAAATATTGGCAGAAGCTGCTGCAATCTATGATGGAAAAAATGCGACCCAGAGTCAATCCTATGGACCGGAAGCCCGTGGTGGAGCCAGTCGTTCTGAGGTAATTATTTCTGATGAAGATATTGATTATCCAAAAGCGATCAATATTGATCTGTTGCTTGCGCTGACGCAGGAATCCTGTAATAAATATTCAATGGATTTGAAAGATGATGGTATTTTATTGGTTGATTCGGATTCTGTAAAAGATTGCCCGCCGGGAAAATTTAAAATTTATAAAGTTCCTATCATCGAATCCGCCAGAGCGAAAGTCGGTCGTGTTGTCGTAGCAAATATTGTGGCTTTGGGCATCATTATTGAGTTGACAAAAATTGTATCAATGGATGCAATTGAATCAGCGATACTCGCTCGAGTACCGAAGGGAACAGAAAAGATTAACATGCAAGCGTTTCAATTGGGTGCAGAGATCGGGAAAGAATTATTAACGTAGCGAAGAAGTGTATTGTCTTTAGTCCCTAAATAGTAGAATTCTTGTCCAATGGACAAAAAAACTTTGACAGCGAATTCTGCTAATTAATTACACAAATTACGTGAATCAAAAATTAGCGAAATTCGCTCAATTAGCGTAAATTAGCGGTTTGGTTCTGGCTTGTCCAGATTAGGTAATGCATCCCGATGCATCAGAATGGCATACATAAATGCAATGCATTTCAAGGTGATATCAGTGGATCGATATTTTAATAGATTGAAAGAACGAGTTAGCCAACTGGGCAATCACCATCAAAAATATATCCGAACGATTGAGAAATATCTCGATCCAATGGTGGGCAGTTTGGAAGATGCTGGCAAAATTGAGGACATTCATCTCTGGAGAGGGGCATCTCGTCTCAGCCGTGAAATGGACGTTATTTTAGGAGTTGCGAATAGTTTAACCGAAAAACTCACTTATCTCGCCTGTTATTATTCGCTTCAGATATTGCATCTTAACCTGCGCTCTATCGATGTACTGAAGCTAAACTTAACATCTACTGAGGATCGTTATTCCATTTACAAGCCTTTTATGTTACAAACTGGGGCGGAGTTTAGAAAGCTTACCGGTACTTATATGCAAAAATTGCTCGACCTATTTTTTAATTCCAGAACACCGTCTGAATTCACCATGCTGGGTGTCGGAAGCCTGGCACACCAGGATGATATTGATGTGGGTGTTATTGACGATGGCTCTCCAGAGCGAGAGGAACTAAATATTGCTATCGGTAAAATTAGAATGGAGATGTTCAAATGGGCGACCGAGCTTCATTTTTATTTGTCGGAACATGTGGGGAGTCAGTTTTATACCGCTTCGATTCAAGAATATAAAGCGCTGTTAGACAAACAAATCCAGGATTTTGTCATCATTAGCGAGATGTTAAATGCTGTTACCATTATTGGCAGCCAACGGCTGTTTGATCAATTCGAGCAGGAAATCACCTATCGATATTACTATCATAGCTTTCGGGATAATAAATTTCATGAAGGATATTTAAGGGGTATCCTGGGAGAAATTCGCTCGTTGCTATTGCGACAAATCAATGAAGAAAAGCTCAATCCAAAAGATGATGCCCTGCGTATGGTGTCTGTTATTATCCTTGCTGCTAAAACAGTGTTCCGCATTTATCGAGGCAATCGCTGGGATGTGCTGAATATCCTGGCAAGAAAAGATAGCAGCCGAAAACATATTTATCTCGAATTAGAGAAGGTGCTTACGTTTCTCGAAATATTCAGACATCTGTATCAGCTTTTTATCGGGCTCGAAGAGGATATTTACTTAGACGATTCGGAAACAGTGAACAATTTACAAATCATTGCAACGACCCTGGGCTATTCAGACATGGGAGCTATCAGCGCCTGGGATCATTTGCTCATCCATTACCATGAGCATGTTGAGTTAGCCAAAAGCATTTCGTCGCGACTTATTCAAGACGTAACAGAACACCTAAAGTCCGTAAGTATTTTTTCCAATAAATTGAAATCTGCCTGGTATCCGGATCCGTATCGAAGCTATCCCGGTAATATGGCAATCGATTTTCTGCGGGATTCAAGCTTTTTTAAAGGGGCAAAATTCTGGAATGATATTCTGGAAGCGATTGAGGCTGAGGATAGTCACGTGTTAGAAAATTTTATCAAAGATTTTCACCAATTAAAACCACGCTATCAAAAAGTTTTGATTGAAAAATATGGGAAAGCTGCACGAAACACAGTTTACACCATGATTTCGTTTCTCATTATTCTCTGGAAGACACGTCGTAAATTGGGAACGGAGCAACTATGTAATTTACTGAATCAGTCATTCTTAAAAAACCTTGATGAGAGCACGGATCGAGTTATACGATTAACCAAAGTTTTTCATCAATATCCACATTTGATCAATCAATATTTGTCAACTTTGGATTTATCTTTACAAAATCAATTTAAGGATTTATTGGATCAAGAGCTTTGGGAGCCAGAACAGCAGAAATCAAAAGAATTATTGATTAAGCTATGCGATATTCACTGCAATACCAGTCATTATTTTAAACGATTTTTTACACGGGTGGTGTCACAATATCCAATTTACATTCAATATTTCCAGGATACGCCGCAGTTGGCTCAAATATCAAAAGGAATTTTGAGTTATATTGACAGTTTGAATACATTTGAGGAAAAGAAAAAACAATTGGGCGATTATCATGATTTAGAGTTTTTACGAGTTGGTCTGGAAGCGCTGCAGGGTGTTTCCATAGAAAAAATTGATGCTGAATTTACTGATTTCTCTGATTCGTATTTACAGATGTTATTTGATATTTGTAAACAGGCTGTTAACGAAAGAATTGGTGGTTATAAACCAACCAGGGACTTGATAGCCATTTATACGGCAGGCGGGTATGCCAGGGAGCAGGCGTTTGACGATGATTATGATCTAATTATTTTTCTAAATGAGAAAGATGAAGATATTCGAGATTATTGCACCCAGATCATCAAGATGATGAACACGGAAATCGTTAAACGAGGCATTATGCCCCACTATCGTTTTGCCGATCATTTTGGGCACTATATTACCCTGGTTGATGATCTGGATGTTTTATTTTCAAAACAGGGAGAAGATGCCTTTATCGATAAATCTCAGATATTAGGTGCTCGAATGATTGTCGGAAGTTCCAAATTTCAAAAAGAATTTGAAGATCGCATTATTTGGCGTCATATTTATGATAAGTATAATCAGTATAAAAATCAAATGATTCATGAGATGAAATCTCGACACCAGGATGAAAGAAATACGAATTTAAATGTTAAAGAGTGTAAAGGGGGATTGAGAGATATTGAAATTCTGCTTTTAATTTACAAAGCCAGATATAAACTGAAAGAACCAGTAAATCGAAAGTTAATGGAGACAATATGTGAGGTTGATACCAAACATAAACAAGATTTATGTGCTCTGAATAAACATTTTAACTTTTTAAAGCAACTTCGCGATCTGTATCGGCTGACCGTGTTTGCCGGAAATGATTTGAAAGTTGAATATCTGGATCAAGTTGCTAAAATTATGGGTTATCAAGACAATCTGAGTAAAAAAGCTGGAGATAAATTAGTTTTAGATTATTATCGATGCACTGAGCAAACGCATCAGATTGTTCAACGTCTGATTGCTGATTTGGGGAATTAATCATGAGGCAGAATCATTCAATGACATTATAATCCAAGTCTTTGTTTTTTGGGTAAGAAATTTAGGAAGCTCTTTAATTGGTAAAATAATTCAGGAGAATTTTGAAATAGCATGAGAGATGTTCAGAATGAAATTGATTTGCGCAATATCGAAATTAACAAAGTTGGAGTAAGAAATTTAAAGTATCCAATTGTATTGCTTGATAAAGCTAACGATAAGCAGCATACAATTGCCTCGATTAATATGTACGTAAATTTACCCCATCATTTTCGAGGGACGCACATGAGCCGATTTATTGAGGTTTTGAACAAATATCGAAGAGAAATCGATATTCATAATATGGGCAAAATCATGAAAGAGATGAAAGAAAAGCTAAACGCTGAATCGGCTCATCTGGAGATGGAATTTCCCTATTTTGTAGAGAAAAAGGCACCTGTATCTGGGGCGAAATCGCTAATGGGATACCAGTGTAAGTTTATCGGCGAATTGAATCATAAAATGAAAATATTTTTGGGTGTGTCAATACCTATATTGACTGTTTGTCCCTGTTCAAAAGAAATTTCAGATCGAGGTGCTCATAATCAGAGAGGAGTGATACGTGTTTTATTGCAGTTTAAAGGATTTCTCTGGATAGAAGATGTGATCGACATGTTAGAAAACTGTGCTTCAGGAACCATTTATTCACTGTTAAAACGAGAAGATGAAAAGTACGTCACTGAAAAATCGTATGATAATCCTGCTTTTGTTGAAGACGTCGTTCGAAATGTTGCAATGAAATTAGAGGAGATCGATACTATAATTAGTTATCAGGTTGAGGTTGAGAGTTGTGAAAGCATTCATAACCATGATGCGTACGCGTGTATTAAAAAAGAATAGCTGGCAGTAATCAGTTATCAGTTTTTAGTCGATCAACAATGTTTAATTAATAAGCATTTGAGATTAGATATGTTAGCTTGATATTTCAAAACTTTTTTGAGTATTAATGATGAACCTAAAATGAAATTAAGGAGTGTGTAATGGTAGAACGGACATTAGCGATTTTGAAGCCAGATTGTGTGAGAAAAGGTTTAATTGGAAAGGTAATCAAACGAATTGAAACTGAACAATTTAAGATTATTGCCATGAAGATGGTGAAACTAAATTCGAAGACAGCCGGGGAATTTTATGCCATTCACAAACAACGACCCTTCTATTATGATCTGGTCTCTTTTATGTCTTCAGGAGTATGTGTGCCAATGGTATTAGAAAAAGAAAATGCAATAGCAGACTTTCGAAAGGTAATTGGAGCGACTGATCCTGTTGAAGCAGAACAAGGAACAATTCGGAAAATGTACGCGGACAATAAAGAACAAAATATTGTACATGGCTCAGATGCCCCTGAAACTGCTGTTTATGAAATTAACTTCTTTTTTTCAAATAAAGAATTAGTTGAAAATTATGGTTAAAAATTTAATTATATTGATTAATTATGAAGAAAAAAATAAAATCTACGCGAATGATAATTTTGGTGTTAAACTGTGGGAGTTCTTCAGTTAAATATCAATTAATAAATGGAAGTAATCGAAAATGGTTAGTTCGGGGGAATATATCTCGCATTGGTTCAAAGGAAGCAGAAGTTTGGCAGCAAAAACATAATGGTAGCCAGGTAAAATTTAATACATCAATTAATGATCATGAGCAAGCAATTCGACAAATTTTAGGCGGCTTACTTAGAAAGCGAACCGGGATTATTAAAGATGTATCAGAAATTTTTGCTGTAGGACACCGAATAGTTCATGGAGGCGAAGCTTTTTCTCAGCCGACTTTAATTACTGATGAAGTACTGATAAAAATTGATGAATGCAGTCAATTAGCGCCGCTTCACAATCCGTGGCAGCTAAAAGGCATTTATGCCTGTAAAAAATTATTGCCAGGGATACCCGAAGTTGCTGTGTTCGACACGGCTTTTCATCAGACAATGCCGACAACAGCATACCTGTATGGAATTCCTTATAAATATTATGAGAAATATAGAATCCGAAGATATGGTTTTCATGGTACATCGCATTATTATGTGTCCCATCGAGCAGCTAAACTGGAAGGGAAACCGCTCAAAGATTTGAAAATTATCACCTGTCACCTGGGAAATGGCTGCAGCATGGCTGCGATAAAAGACGAACAGTGTCTGGATACTTCAATGGGTTTTACCCCGTTAGAAGGATTATTAATGGGAACCCGTTCTGGTGATATCGATTGTTCTGCTGTGCTTTATTTGATGAAACAGGAGAATCTATCAGTTGATCAAATTGAAAACATGTTGAATACAGAAAGCGGCTTAAAAGGGATATCTAATAATTCCAATGATATGCAGAAAATACTTGAAGGTGCATCAAACAAAGATGATAAAAGCCAGACAGCACTAAACATCTTCTGTTATCGAATTAAAAAATATATTGGCGCCTATGCCGCAGCCATGGGGGGATTGGATGTTCTGGTTTTCACAGCAGGAATCGGAGAAAATTCTTCAACAGTGAGAACAAAATCCTGTGAAGGATTGGACTTTCTCGGTATCGAGCTTGATCCCTATGAAAATACTCAAACCAAAGCGGAAGAAAAATTGATCAGTAAAAAAGATTCACGTGTTAAAGTCTGGGTCATTCCAACTAATGAAGAATTAGTTATTGCAGAAGATACTTTGAAGGTGGTATATTCTGGTTGTTAGGTAATTGGGTAATTCGGTAATTAGTTGATTGGGCAATCAGGCAAGCTGGGTAATTAGGACTGTACATGCAAAAAAAACATCCGCCCCACACCCCAAAGGGGGGGAATGCCAGTAAGTTCCTCTTTGGAGGGGGATTTAGTGGGATGTTAAACTGATAAAATATTTTGTAAACGCTATTAACCAGCATTTTTTGTCCACAATTAACTGAAAATTCAATCGTTCAACCAATTGCCTAATTACCCAGTTACCCAATTACCTAATCACTTTTCACAAGAAGCAAAAATTCACATAAAAAATTTAGCCATAAATTAAACAGAAAAATCACAAATTTAGAAGATATGAGCCAAATAAACGTCATCTCTCGTAAATGTCGCCGTTGCTATAGCTGCATTCAGATTTGCCCCGCCAAGGCGATCAAGCGAGAAAAAGGAAATATAAAAATTATTCACGAGCGATGCATCCTCTGTGGCAGTTGCATCAAAGCATGCCCGCAAAGCGCCTTGTTCTATATCAGCGGGCTTTACCAGGTCAAGGAATTTTTAGAAAATAACGAGCAAATCATTGCCTGTCTCGATCCGACTTTTCCAGCAGTACTGGATCGAGGGACGCCCAGGCAACTGGTCACGGCGCTTAAAAAAGTTGGTTTTACCGAGGTATGGGAGGCAGCCTTTGCCGCCGAACTGGTCAGTCGAGAATATCGAGAGTTGCTGCATCGAGATGTAGGGAAGACAATTATCTCTTCATTTTGTCCCGCATTGGCTTTTTATGTGCAGAAATTTCTACCGCAACTGATTCCCAACCTGGCAAACATTGTCTCCCCAATGATTACTATGGGGAGAATTGTCCGAAAAATGAAAGGTGCTGACTGGAAGGTCGTTTATATTACCGTCTGTCTTGCACAAATGAGCGAAATGAATGCCCCTGAAGTCGCTGGAGTCATCGATCAGGTGATAACTTTTCATGAAGCTAAGCAACTTATCGATGAAGCGGGTATCGATCGACTTGAGCAGGAAGAATCCAATTTTGATGGACCTCATCCTTACCTGGCGAGAATTTTTCCTGTCATCGGCGGTTTATATCGCTGTATGGGTGAGAATTTTGATGTTTTAATGGATGAAATCAGCGTAACGGGCGGCAGAGTTCGTTCACTTCGTGCGCTAGATCAATTGGTAGCAGGTCATATCGAAGCGAAATTTTTGGATTTAGTTTTTTGTGAGGGCTGCGTCGATGGTCCGTTTGCTGACATGGAAATTTCAGTGCTCGGGCGAAGACAAATTGTCGCTCGTTATACCAAAGCAGAGATGAGCCGCCAGAACGCCGCAGATGCATTAGTTGAGGTGTCACGATTCCGAGACATAGATCTTCATCGTGATTTTCTGAACATGGAGCAGAACCTTCCAATTCCTACAGAGGAAGATATTCAATCGATTCTCAAGGCAATGGATAAAGCCCCACCAGATCGAAACCTGGATTGTCGGGCCTGCGGTTATACCAGTTGTCGCAATAAAGCCATCGCTGTTGCGCAGGGATTGGCAGAACTGGAAATGTGCTTGCCTTATTTATTGGAAAGAACCAGAAAAATTTACAACGCGTTGAAGAAATCGCATCAAAATTTACAAATTTCTCACCAGGAGTTAGAAAAAGCACAAACTCATCTGATCCGAACTGAAAAGCTCGCTTCAATTGGACAACTGGCGGCTGGCGTTGCCCATGAAATCAATAATCCGCTGGGAACAATTACCATCTTTGCACATCTTCTGTTAAAATCCCTGGCAGAAGATGATCCTCACCGTGGGGATGTGCAGATGATCATCGACGAAGCCAATCGGACAAAGGAAATTGTTCAGGGTCTGCTGAGTTTTGCGAGAGAAACTAAGTTACGTCCAGGCGCTACTAATATCAATGAAATTATAGAAGATGTTTTGAATCTGGTAATGAACCAATCCCTGTTTCATAATATTAGAATTGAAACAATGTTCGCCGATGACATACCATCAACTTATGCGGATGGAACGCAGCTTAAACAGGTCTTTCTTAATATCATTTTAAATGCCGCCCAGGCGATGAGTGGAAATGGTGATTTAGTTATTATCACAGAAAGTGATGTAACCAACCAGCACATCACGATAAAAATTCGAGACACCGGTCCTGGTATTCCACCGGAGGTTATGGGCAAGCTGTTCGATCCCTTTTTCACAACAAAAGAAAAAGGAACTGGATTGGGTTTAGCTATCTCTTACGGCATCATCGAACGACACATGGGTAAGATTGATGTGGAAACTGAGCTGGCAAAGGGCAGCACTTTTATTATCACCTTGCCTATTCTAGATGGAGAAGAGAAATTAAAAGGGAGAATCAAAGTCGAGAATATCATCGTTGCTAATAATTCTCCAGAAAAAAATGAATACTGAGTTACTGTTTCGAGTGAGGAAAATTACTTAATCTCACTATATTAATCTTCACATAAAAAGAGAGGTTAACTCGTGAACAAAAAGACAAAAATTTTGCTTGTGGATAACGATATCGATTTTGTCGATTTAAATAAGGCCGTGCTCGAAAATAATGGCTATGAGGTGGTAACTGCGTTTTCCGCCAGGGAGGGTGTCGATAAGGTCAAGGTTGAGCAGCCTGATCTGATCGTGCTCGATTTGATGATGGAAAAACATGATGCAGGTTTTTCATTTGCCAAGCAGATCAAATCTGAGCCACTCTATAAACAAATTCCGATTTTAATGCTAACTTCTGTTGCAGATGTGACTGGGTTCGGTTTCTCCCAGGAATTGGATGGGTATTGGATGAAGACCGATGATTATGCCGAGAAGCCGATTATGCCGGATGAGCTTTTGAAAAAAGTGAAGCAATTGTTAGATAAAGCAAAGGTTGAAAATTCCAAATCCTAAATAGCAAAATTCAAATAAATCCCAATTTTTAAAAACTCAAATTTCAAACCTCTGGTATCGAAATCGAACGATTTGATCATTGAAAATTGAGTTTTGAAAATTATTGTTATTCGGGATTTGTCGATTGAAAATTAAATTGAAAGTCATGTCTTCAAATTTTGATCATAAAAATGAATAGTAACGTAAACAAAATACTGGTCGTTGACGACGAACGAGGATTAAGGGAAGGCTGCCGTCGCATCCTGGATACCGAAGGCTATTCCGTCGACCTGGCAGAGGATGGCAAGCAGGGATTGAATCTTTTACAGAAGGATTCATACGACTTGATGCTGGTCGACCTGATGATGCCAGTAATGGGTGGATTGGAATTGATGGATGAGGTAAAAAAGCTTAATCTCGATATTGTTATGGTCGTTATTACTGGATTTGCGACGATAGAAACTGCAGTGGATGCCATGAAACGTGGTGCTTACGATTATATCCCCAAGCCATTTTCGCCCGATCAATTACTGGCGGTGGTCAATCGTGGCTTGGAACGGAAAAAATTGCGTCGACAGGCACAGCAATTGATGGAAGAGCGGGATCGTCGCTTGTTAGAGGTAGCCAATGAAAAGTCTAAAATTCACACTATTGTTAACTCGATAGCAGACGCAATTGTTGTAATAAATCGGGATCATCAACTGGTCTTATGGAATCCAGCAGCAATAAAAATGTTAAATTTGACGGAGCGATTAGAGCCAGGTAAGGATATCAACAAAATCATTCCACAGCATGATCTAATTCAGATTATCAATCAAGCAGTTGATCCTGGGGCATCCCGTTACACAACAATATCTGAAGAAATTGAATTGAAACAGCCAGAACCTCGGACATTGATGGCAAACGTTTCAGTGGTAAGGGACGAGAATGCGGAGATGTTAGGCGTTGTTAGCATTTTGAGAGACATCACCCAATTAAAAGAGATCGATCGCCTCAAATCCCAATTCGTCTCGATGGTAGCGCATGAACTTCGGGCACCATTATCCGCCATTGAAGGTTTTTTAACGGCTTATTTAACCGGTGCTGCTGGAGACGATCTAAAATTCAATACCCAAATGTTACAACGAGCTAAGCAACGTGCCCATTCCTTACTCGATTTGGTGAATGATCTATTGCAGATATCACGGTTAGAGTCTCAAAAGGTTATCAGGAAAAAAGAACCGCTCGATATTACTGAATCCATTACCAACACAATATCGTTGTTAAAAAATCAAGCAGAAGCGAGAAAAATCAAGATCGAGACGAAACTACCAGAATCATGTCCATTAATTGAAGCCGACAGATCGGAAATGGAACAATTGTTCACTAATTTGATATCTAATGCTATCAAATATAACGTTGATCAGGGCAAAATCGATGTAAAGGCAGAATCATTCAATGGCTGCTTGAAAATCGAAGTTGCAGACACCGGGATCGGTATCGATGAACAGGATTTGTCACAGATTTTTGATGATTTTTATCGAGTTTCGCGAGCTGAGACAAGATATGTTACCGGAACCGGGCTGGGGCTTTCAATTGTTAAAAAGATAGTGGAATCGCATTTTGGGCGAATTGAAGTGAAGAGTAAATTAAATGAGGGGACCTTGTTTATTATAAAATTTCCGATCAAGGAGAATAAGTCATAAATTCAATTTGCCTTTTTTCTTTTAGGACTAATTTATAAGGATAACAAGCCATAGAGGAGAGCAAAATTAGAAATGACGGCAAAAGCAATAGAAATGAAAGAAACAATTAACGATAAAATAAATTTTTATGCGTAAAGGCAAGTCTGGTAAAAGTACAATCTATTAATTGACCAATATTGACTAATAATTGAGTAATAAAATCACTAAAGGCTGAAAGCTGTTAGCTGACAGCTAATAGCTTCAAAAACTGCCCACGTAACTGACTTAACAACTTAACTATTTCCATTGAGAGGGAGAATTCGTGAGCAATTATAAACATAATGAAATCATTGAACGACGTCAGTTAGCACCTTCGTTATTACTTTTTAAATTATACACACCTGAAATCGCTAACCGTGTCAAACCTGGACAATTTGTTGTTCTCAGAGCTGATGATTACGCCGAAAGAATTCCATTAACCGTAGTAGATTTTGATCGTAATGAAGGCTTAATTACAGTCATTTTTCAGGAAGTGGGCTCCTCTACCCGAAAGTTAGGTCAGTTTCAACAGGCTGAAAGCATTTTAGATGTGGTAGGACCATTAGGCAAACCAAGTCATATCGAAAAGATTGGCACTGTTGTGTCTATTGGCGGGGGCGTTGGTGTTGCTCCAGTTTATCCTATTGCCAAGGCGCTTTATGAAGCTGATAATAAAATTATCTCAATAATCGGTGCGCGAAATAAAGAAATGGTGATATTAGAAGATGAAATGAGAGCCATCAGCCATCAATTGTGGGTTACCACAGATGATGGTTCTTATGGCCGACATGGTTTCGTAACTGATGAATTAAAGCGATTAATTGATGAGAAGATAGTGATAGATCAGGTAATTGCAATCGGTCCGCTGGTAATGATGAAAGCCGTATCCGATGTTACCCGATCTTATCAAATTAAAACTGTTGTCAGCCTCAACTCGATTATGATCGATGGTACTGGAATGTGTGGTGGCTGTCGAGCGACAATTGGAGAGGAGACCAAATTTGTCTGTGTTGATGGTCCCGAGTTTGATGGACACCAGGTGAAATTTGATGAACTCATGCTTCGTCAGGGAATGTACGAACGGGAAGAACGTCGAGCATTGTGGCATTACCAGTGTAAACTATGGGAAGAAGAGGAAGCATTGAAGAAAGTAAAGATTCGTGAACCAATGCCGGTTCAAGATCCAAAAATCCGAATTCAGAATTTTGATGAGGTCGCCCTTGGTTATTCCCGAGAACAGGCTCGCCGAGAAGCAGCACGATGTCTCCAGTGCAAAAAACAGCCTTGCGTAAGTGGCTGTCCCGTAGAGATCGATATTCCCGCCTTCATCGTCAAAATTAGAGAAGGCGATTTTATGGGCGCCATTCATAAGATAAAAGAAAAAAACAATCTCCCCGCAATCTGTGGTCGGGTTTGTCCCCAGGAAGAACAATGTGAACGGGTATGTGTGTTAGCGAAAAAAGGTCAACCTATCGCCATTGGTCGTCTCGAACGATTTGCTGCCGATTATGAATTTTCACAGGGGAATATTCGAGTACCTGAACAACCTCCAAAAACTGGTAAGCGAGTTGTAGTTATTGGTGCAGGACCAGCAGGACTGACAGTCGCAGGAGACTTAGCCAAAATGGGACATGATGTTACTTTATTTGAAGCCTTGCATAAAGCTGGCGGTGTATTAGTTTATGGAATCCCGGAGTTTCGTCTTCCCAAAAGCATTGTCCAGGTAGAAGTGGACTATGTTCGTAAATTAGGAGTCGAAATAAAACCGAACATGATCGTTGGACAAACAATGACTATTGACGAACTCCTGAATGATGGGTATGACGCGATATTTATTGGAACAGGTGCAGGATTGCCCTATTTTCTTGGTATTCCTGGAGAAAATTTGAATGGCGTTTATTCTGCTAATGAATTTCTAACTCGAAATAATCTTATGAAAGCATATTTATTCCCGGAGTATGACACACCGGTGCGATTGGCTGATCGGATTGCTGTTGTTGGGGGAGGAAATGTTGCAATGGACGCTGCAAGGGTGGCAAAGAGATTGGGAGCAGAGCATGTCTATTTAGTCTATCGCCGATCCCGAACAGAAATGCCAGCGCGAGAGGAAGAAATTGTTCATGCAGAAGAGGAAGGGATTGAACTCAGGTTATTGACAAATCCAGTTAACATTGTTGGGGATGAAAATGGTTGGGTTAAAGGTATCCAATGTATTAAAATGGAACTTGGCGAGCCAGATGATTCAGGACGAAGGCGACCTGTTCCTATCAAAGGTTCTGAATATGTTATCGATATAGAAGTGGTTGTTGCTGCAATTGGACAGGGACCAAATCCTTTATTAATTCAAAATACCACAGGCCTTGAATTGACTAAATGGGGCAATATTGTTGCCGATCCTGAAACCGGCAAGACAAGTAAAAAAGGTGTTTTTGCCGGGGGCGATATTGTCACTGGTGCTGCAACAGTCATTTTAGCTATGGGCGCTGGAAAAAAGGCGTCAGTGGCGATTGATAAATATTTGAAGGATGGGATTTGGTAGTAATCTCTATATAGATTTAAACATATTGCGTAAGGCGTGAAGCATGGAGCGTGACACATATCGCTCGTTCTATGTATCACGCCTGACGCTCAACGGCCTGTATGAATAAAAGTTCATTGTATCGAAACTCGACTCAAAATGCTTTTGATGCGCATTTCCATCTATTGATGGACAATTCAAGCTGTTGGTTCCATAAAAAGTAGCCACTACTGGATCATTACCATTTTCTTCACTGAA
>SMTZ1_10008789_pt1 | contig 15739 bp, 13 predicted proteins | sample DeeMarSWOR136_30_FD_25667 | JGI IMG/M metagenome (IMG submission 25667)
TTGAAATCTGGAGCCGACGGGCGGATTTGAACCGCCAACCTACTGATTACGAATCAGTTGCTCTACCGCTGAGCTACGCCGGCCCTACCTGCGGGATTATAAACTCTTTAGCACGGGGTATAGGTAAGTGTCAAGGGGGGAAATGCTCCGCGGGCTCAAATGCCGGTGCTGCGGTTGTGCGGTGCTGCTCTGTGCTGCGGCGGACATTTCGATTCAAGTAAAGGATAAATCCGAGCGCTCAGGGCCCCTTTTTCCAGTTTCTAGAGATCTCAATCTTGGGCCTTCAAATGAAAAAGGCCCTCGTGAGGGCCCTCTCATCCGCAAGGTGTTCAGTAAATCTCCCTACTTGTTCCGGCTCTTTCTCTTGGATGCTTTGAGGGGATTAATTTTCTTGGTCTCTCCGGTGCCGTTATTTTTTTTGACGTGAGTCGCGAGGGTACAGGATCCAGTGGCCCATTTGAGGGCGGGTTCGCTATAGGCCTTACAATAGAGGCCGGTCGACCACCCGGTCGCAACCATTACAGCTGTCGACGATAGGGTGACATGTGCCTCCGTTGTAGTTGCATCCTTTCTTGGTCATGAAAACACACTCTGCCCCTGCCTTTACGGTTTGGCAAACCATGGTTATCTCCTCCCTTCTCTTTTTGTGGAATGTCCCAAAAACGCAAAAAAAAACCGAGTTCCTCTATGAGATCAATCGCGCATGTCGGAAGGGAACTCGATTTTTTCTTTAAGGAAAAGCCTACGCCCTTAAGCCCGAGTTCGAGATTCCTTCAAGTGAAATAATTAACTATTGAGTAAATATATCAATGAAACCTGAAATGTCAAGGGTGGATTCCCCAATTTAGGAAATTTTTTCATTCACCGACTCGCGATTTGACCTTGACAGAAGAATCCGAGCAACTATATAAATGACTTAATGTTAACGGGGAAAGGGGCATCCATGAAGAAAGTTCTCTCCATATCGTTCTTGATAATGGTCCTCACCACGGAGGGTGTAGCCTTTTCGGCCGAGCAGAAAAGCACGCTCTTCGTCTACAACTCCTCCTATGATCTCACGAGGGGAGATCTCTGGGAGTACATAAAAGACCAGCAGATACTCCTGGATTTGGAACCGTATCCCAAGAACTACGTTGTAATCGGCTTGGGAAATACCAATCAAAGCTACTCCATCGGCGAAATGATGGCTACGGGGACCGTTGGACTCGCTCGCTTTCTCTGGATCAATCCCACATATCCCAACAAGGCAGCGGAGATCTGGGATAGGGAGTTTCCCTTCGCCGCTATCGCCGCATGTAACCCGAACGAGATCATCCAGTGGGATGAGACCGAGGGGGAGATCCACAAAATCCTTGCAGATCGCATCCAGGCGGAGAAAATAAAGGTGGCGGCCTTAAAGATGCGGGGAACTCTCTTTGACGTCCAGTTCCACGTTTCATCCCATATTCCAAAGGAAGGGATAAGCACCCTTCATGGGGTCCCTGCTAAAGAACAAGGGCAAAAGGTATTCAGGATCGAAGGCCCATCCGAATGGGTACTCAATGGACTTTATCTCTATTCCCAGGAATTGCAGCTCATGGCATCTGCCGATGGACAACCCATTCACATCCACGGCTATGAAAAAAATTCGAAAAGGGGGGGCAATATCGACTCCGCAAGGATCGACAGGCTATCCGTTCAAATCTATCCCATCGAAGATGTCAAGTTCTTTCAAAATGATTTGTGGATAGAGGATGTGAAATGGAATAGGGGAAGCGTTGAAATTATCGTCGTCAATGAGGGGAGGATGAACCTAAAAAACGTGACGGTTGAAGCCCTCTTTCCCGAAAGGGAGAAGTGGACGGTGACCATCGAACGAACACCACCCATGTCCAAGAAATTCGTCGAGTTTAGCCCACCCGCGGATCTCCAGGACGGAATAGGGTGGGTCGTGGTTGATCCTAATGATGAAATAAAGGAGCGCCGTGAGGACAATAACCGATTCCGATGGCCTATAAGAGCCGTGGAGTTGAGGGGGAGAACCCATCAATGAAGGACGTCATATACATGTGGAAATATACGAAGATGGTGGTGCTCGTGGCCGTCACCGCGGCCGTCTATGCGGGAACTGCCATTCCCTTCAAGGGTATACAAATCGTTCCTGGATTCGCGGAACTCAGACCAGCTGGTGCAATTCCCGTGGTTTTCGGGCTTCTTTTCGGCCCGGCGGGGGCCTGGGGCTCTTGTATCGGAAATGTCATCGCCGATTTCTTCGGAACCCTGGGCATTGGAAGCCTCCCCGGCGCCGTCGGCAACTTCTTCTTCGGATTTGTCGGATACAAAGTTTGGGGAAATATGGGATGGCTCTCTTCGAAGGCCGATCTTAACATTCGAACGAAGAGACAGGTCTTCGAGTACATCCTGGTGGCAGTCCTATCCAGCGTCACCGTAGCGTTCATTATAGCATGGGGCCTGGAACTCTTAAAACTCCTCCCGTTCGCCTCCATTGGGGCCGTAATCATGACCAACAATCTCCTCTTTTCCATTGCCATTGGTCCCTTCCTCCTCCTGCTGCTCTATCCCAGGGCAGTGAAATGGGGACTGTATTGGAGGGAAATCATGCATAACAAAATGGTCTCCAGGGCCATCATGCCGAGGGTCGGGGCCCTCTGCATCTGGGTCGGTGCCTTGGGGGGTCTTATTATGGGATTTCTCCTCTCGACAGGGCTTTATCACGGGCAACTATTTCACTTTGCCAAGGGAACGACGGGGGGTGGCGTCGTATTGGGAACCCTCCCGTTCCTCCTGCTTTTTTTCCTCGGATGTCTTCTGAGTTAACCCCTTCAATTCTGATGAGACCTAGCCATGGCCAAGGCCCTCCAGGTAAGAAACCTCTCTTTCCAATATAAAGGTACGGACAAGAAGGTCCTCAATTCGTTCAATTTTGACGTCGAAAAGGGCGAGTTCCTGGCCATTATGGGTCCAAGCGGAGCCGGTAAGACTACCTTTATCTCTACCCTAAACGGCCTTATCCCCCATCTCATCGATGGAAAACTGGAGGGGGAGGTGATCGTGGATGGATGGAATACGAAGGAACACGAGACGAGGGATTTCGCCACTAAGGTGGGAATGGTGTTCCAGGATTTTGAAACTCAGCTCTTTTCCACCAACGTTACATTGGAGGTTGCCTTCGGCCCAGAGAATTTGGCCCTTTCTCCAGGGGAAATCCTCCGAAGAGTGAGGGAATCATTGAGGTCCGTGGGCCTGGAAGGGTTCGAGGAGAGGGAGCCCGCAACCCTATCAGGGGGAGAAAAACAGAGGTTGGCCATTGCCTCCGTGCTCGCCATGGAATCGAATCTTCTCTGCCTCGATGAGCCGACATCCGAATTGGATCCCATGGGCAAGGATGATATCTTCGCCATCGCCAGAAGGCTTAAGGAATCGAAATCCATCACCATGGTCATGGTCGAACACAATATCGAAGAGGTCTTGGGTGCCGACCGGATTATCCTCATCAAGGGGGGAAATATCATTGCGATGGCGCCCCCGGAAACGATCTTGAGAGAGGTGGACCTCCTAAGGGAAACGGGAATCAGGCCCATTCCCATCACCGAACTCTTCGTCCGGTGTCGATCCAAATACCTTCCCCTCACCCTTCGGGAAGGTCTGGAAAGTTTCCGAAAAGAGGGATGGGGAATCGATGAGGCAAGGTACCTGTCCCTGATAGAGAGAGATAGCCTCAGGGCAAGTCGATACGGCAGGGTGCTCATTGAGGTAAGGGGACTCGAATATGCATATGAGGGGGGACTGGCCGCCCTCAAGGGAATCGATCTCCAAATCAGGGAGGGAGAATTTGTGGCCATTGTGGGCCAAAACGGGTCCGGCAAGACAACCCTCATCAAGCATTTCAACGGGTTATTGATCCCGACGAAAGGGGAAGTTCGGATAGAAGGGGTCGATGTGAGGCAATCGGATATCCTCCAATTGGCCGGAAAGATTGGGTTCGTCTTTCAAAATCCGGACCACCAAATCTTTGCGGAAAGGGTCATCGACGAGGTCTCCTTCGGTCCCAGAAATTTCGGATTTCCAGAGGAAGGCATCGCTGAAAGGGTTGACAGAGCCCTGGCTGCGGTTGACCTCCTCGATTTGACGGAAGCGGATCCCTTTTCCTTAACCAAGGCGGAGAGACAGAGGCTCGCCGTTGCATCCGTTTTGGCCTTAGCACCGAAGGTAATTGTCTTAGACGAGCCGACAACGGGCATGGATTACCAAGAGAGCATTAAGATGATGAAACTCGTCCAAGAATTGAACAAACGGGGCCACACCATCGTCATGGTGACCCATACCATGTGGGTTGTATCCCACTATGCCCACAGGGTGATCGTCATGAAGGATGGAAAAATGATAAGGGATGGAAAAACAAGGCAAATCCTTTCAGATCTTGATGGCCTGAGGGAGGCCTCCCTGAAGCCGCAACAAATGGTCGAGTTTGGCAGGGCATTGGGGGATTTTGCCTTCCTTTCCCTCGAAGAATGCAGGAAATGTCTCGTGCCATGAACTTCTACTTCTATCTTGACAAAAAGACCCCCATCCATAGGCTCGATCCGAGGACGAAGCTGTTCCTCCTCATAAGCAGCTTCATCGTCGCCACCATACAGCACCATCCAATTTTCGCGTTGATCGTTGCCATGCCCATCTTTGCCCACGGTCTCCTCTCGGGATCCCTGAGCAATATCCGAAGAATCATCGGCCTTTTGGTGGCCATTGGGATTCTCGCGGTTCTCTTATGGTCTATCCAGGCAAAGGGGGTAACGCCTCTATTCTGGAAATTCCAGGTAGAACCCCTTCTTTATGGAATCTCGGCAGGCATAAAGATCGATAGTATGATCGTTGCGGGGATAATCTTTCTTTCCACTACTAAAAACGAGGAAGTGGCCATCGGGTTAGTCAAATTGGGCCTTCCCTACTCGTTCAGCTTCGCCTTCTGTACGGCATTGCGCCTAGCCCCCACCATAATTGGGACCGCAAGGATGGTAGCACAGGCCCAGAAATCGAGAGGACTCGACCTGCAGGGGGGAGGGCTCCTTTCCAGGATGAAGAAATATATCCCCCTGCTCGTTCCGATTTTCTTAACCACCCTTCGCTATACCAACCAACTATCCATGGCCCTGGAGTCCAAGGGCTTCCGTGCCATGGAAAAACGAACCTTTCTCCTTGAAGCCCGATTTAAGGCCAGGGACTATTGGATAACCCTTGGCCTTCTCCTGGTCTTAGCCCTTGCCATTTTTATAAGGATTAAGGGGTACGGAGAAATCGAGGGTCTTCTTCTCTAGCTCCTTTCTTCAGTATCATCCATAATTGTCCTGAAATTGTATGGAGAAATACATTTTTCAGGAGGAAATCCGGAATCTGCGGGCCATATCCCCTTGACAAATTGAGTACCAACATATTATATGCCATGTGATGTGATTGGGGCGTCTCTGCGAGCAGAACGGGCTCTATACGAGAAGGAGTTAATCGATGCGGTATTCGCAGTACATGTTGCCGACCCTGAAAGAGGATCCGGCTGAAGCGGAGGTCATCAGCCACAGGTTGATGTTTCGGGCTGGAATGATCAGGAAATTGGCAGCAGGGATTTACTCGTACCTCCCCCTGGGACTGAGGGTAATCCAAAAGGTGGAAAGGATCATCAGGGAGGAGATGAACCGTGCAGGAGCCCAGGAAGTCCTGCTTCCCTGCGTTCACCCCGCGGATGCGTTCACCCCGCGGAATTATGGATGGAAACCCAGCGATGGGATGCATATGGAAAGGACCTGCTCCGTTTCAAGGATCGCCATGACCGCGACTGCTGCTTCGGCCCCACCCACGAGGAGGTCATAACCGATATCGCGAGACGCGAGATTCGTTCGTATCGGCAGTTGCCGTTGAACCTCTATCAAATTCAGACCAAGTTTCGGGACGAAATCCGCCCCCGTTTCGGCTTGATGAGGGGCCGGGAATTCATCATGAAGGATGCCTACAGCTTCGATGTGGACGAGGCCGGTCTCGAGGAAAGCTATCGAAAAATGTACGAGGCCTACGACAGGACTTTCCGAAGGTGTGGCCTCACCTTTGCGGTCGTAGAGGCGGAGACAGGTCTCATCGGGGGAAGCGCCTCTCATGAGTTCATGGTGCTGGCGGAAACGGGTGAGGAAGTCATCGTTACGTGTACATCCTGCGGCTATGCGGCCAACGTAGAGAAGGCGGAGACAAAGGGGATAACGCCTCCGGCGAGAGGGTCGAAAAAGACGTTAAAACCCTTGAGGAAGCTAGAAACACCCGATATGCGGACGGTGGAGGCGGTGACTACATTCCTGAAGGTGAAGCCTCGGGATCTGGTAAAAACCCTTATCTTCGAAACGGATCAAGGAGTCGTTGCAGCCCTCATACGGGGAGATCGCGAGATCAACATAACAAAGCTCGGCAAGCACGTTGGGTGTGAGGATGTTAAACTGGCCTCCGATGATGTTGTCCTCGCGACGACCGGTGCTTCCAAAGGGTTCGCCGGGCCCGTCGGGCTTTCAGTCAAAATTATCGCCGACCATACCATCGAACCCATGGTTGACTTCGTCACCGGGGCCAATGAGGAGGATGCTCACTATATCAACGTAAACCTCGGCAGGGACGTCAGCGTCACCCAGTTCGTCGACCTCCAGATGGTTAAAGAGGGAGACTTCTGCCCCCGCTGCGGCCAATCATTGGATTTTTCCAGGGGCATAGAGGTCGGCCACATCTTCAAATTGGGGACGAAATATAGCACTTCTTTGAGGGCGACCTATCTGGATGAACACGGCAAGGAGAAGGACCTCATCATGGGGTGTTATGGCATCGGCGTCGGGAGAACCGCCGCCGCCGCTATCGAACAGCATCACGACCAGGACGGCATCATCTGGCCAATGCCCATAGCCCCTTTTCAGGTCATCGTCGTCCCGGTAAACAATAACCTCAAACCCCTTATGGAAACCGCGGAAGGCATATACGGGCTTCTCTCGAATGCCGGTATAGAGGTACTGATGGACGACCGGGATTCGAGCCCTGGCATAAAGTTCAAGGACGCCGATCTTATCGGCATCCCCCTGAGGATAACCATTGGCGAGAAGAACCTGGAAAAAGGACTCGTTGAAATCAGACGTCGGAAGAACGGCGAGACGATTCTCGTTGAGAGGGATAGGGTTCAGGAGACTATTGCAACCTTAATCGATGAGGAGATGGAGATTTCATTCCATGCATAATGGGCCGTATTTCTCGACCAGTATCCTCCTGAACCGTGGGCGATAGATCAGCTCGAAGGTAGCCTCCTTTCCGGGAAAAAGTCGGCACGCGTGACCCTTAACCCCCTCGACGATCATGAGGGCCTCCTCGAGGGGAAGGTCCTCCTGGAGGATCAGTTGCATGGAAAAATCCACCAGGAGCCTCAGAAACCTGATCTTCCTGTTCTCCGCGGCTATCTCTCTTGAACTGGCCATTCCGGCTGGTCCTTCTCCGATGACCTCTGTCCCCGCCGGTCGGGCGTTGGACGTTCTCCATGAGTAGACATGAAAAATATACCAGGTAAAGGGGATGGTGTCAAAAAAAGGACTCGAACTATGAAGGACCCCAGGGAGCGGCTCATCGTAGCCCTTGACGTAGAACATTTCGGGGAAGCCCAGCGGCTCGTCGGCCTCTTGAGGGGCCACGTGGGCCTTTTCAAGGTGGGCAAGCAGCTCTTCACTCATGCTGGGCCGAAGGTCATCGACATGATCCGCCATAAGGGCGATAGAGCTTTTCTGGACCTTAAGTTTCATGATATCCCCAACACGGTGACAAAAGCCGCCGAGGAGGCCACTAAGCTCGGTTCAGCGATGTTTACTATTCATTCAATGGGTGGATATGAGATGATGAAAGGGGCGGTGGAATCCTCCAGAAACATTGCCGAACAACTCAATATACCAAAGCCCCTTATCTTGGCGGTAACCATCCTCACCAGCATGGACGAAACCACCCTCGAAGAAGTGGGTATCAAGACCCCACTTGAGCAACAAGTTGTGCGCCTGGCAACATTGGCCAAAAGGGCAGGAGTTCACGGGGTTGTGGCCTCTCCGCGGGAAATCAGGCTTATACGCGATCACTGTGGGGCAAATTTCCTCATCGTAACCCCAGGGGTAAGGCCTGCCTTTGTGGCCAAGGACGATCAGAAGAGGATTCTAACTCCTGGGGAAGCTATCAAGGCAGGAGCAGACTATATCGTCGTAGGCCGCCCCATTAAGGATGCTGATGACCCCGTAAAATCGGCGGACGCAATCGTCGAGGAAATATCGTGACCCAAATCATCCACGGAGCTCACCCTGTCTACGAAGCCCTAAAAGCCTACCGCAGCCCAATCAGAAGAATCATCATCTCACGAAGGAGAAACCGGAGACCCCTGTTGGAAATCCTCAGATTGGCCGAGGAAAGGGGGGTTTCCATCCAGTGGGTCGACAGGGATCACCTAAACCGTATGGCCAAAACGAGCTCTCACCAAGGTATTGTGGCCCAAATGGATGATTTCAAATATGTTGAGCCCTCTGACATTGTCCATACGTGGAAGGCAACGGGCAAGAAGGCCTTTCTCCTCATCGTCGATGGCGTCGAGGATCCGCAAAATCTGGGGGGATTGATCCGAACGGCAAATGCCCTCGGCGTTCACGGGGTCATTATCCCAAAGGATAGGGCTACGTCTATTACCCCTATTGTCATCAAGGCATCTGTTGGAGCATCATTCCACACCCCCATCGCCCGGGTAACCAATATCGTCTCCTGCCTTGATTTTCTCAAAAAAAGGGGAATTTGGATCTTGGGCACTGATGCCGCGGCTGAACATCCGATCTACGATTGTGATTTGGATCTCGATGTGGCCATCATCATCGGAAGTGAGGGAAAGGGGATTCGGTCTCTGGTCAAGAAGAAATGCGATTTCCTCGCCGCCATTCCACTTTGCGGGGAAATCACTTCCCTCAACGCCTCCGTCGCTGGAGCGCTGGTGATGTACGAGGTTTTGAGGCAACGATCGCCTGGGAAGGGAACCCATGATTAAGCTGGACATTCCGGGAAGAGGAGTTTTTGAATTCGAGAACATCGTCCTCGATCTCAATGGTACTCTTTCCGTCGACGGGAAAATACACTCCAAGGCCAGGGATAAAATCAACGTGTTGGCCAAAAGGGCGAAAATCTATGTACTGACCGCGGACACCCGAGGCCGGGCAGAGCAAATTCTGGAAAAGCTCAAAGCGGAGACCATGCTCCTTTCGGGCGACAATACATCCCGGGAGAAGGTGGAATTTATCCAGGCGATAGGCGCAAACCGAACCGTTGCAATCGGCAACGGATATAACGATCATCTGATGGTCAAGGAGGCTGCCCTTGGGCTCTGTATCATAGGCAGAGAGGGGGCCTCCGCCGAAACCGTTAAACGTTCCGATGTCGTCTTTCAAGACGTTCTGGACGCGTTGGATTTTCTTCTCAGGCCAATGAGAAGTAAGGCCACCTTAAGGCGATAATCCCCGCACCGATATCCCCTTACCGGGGCTTCCCGTTGGTTGCCCGGGTTCTCCGAAGAAACATTATTCAGTGTTGCAGTGCTGCGGTGCTGGAGTCGGAAAGGGAAAAGAGGTTAGAGGTTGGAGGCAGAAGGAAAAATATCAAATGTCAAAGTTCAAATGCCAAATGACATAAGTGAATCAGTTGCTCGGTTTCATTAGTTTAATTGGTTAGATTGGTTGAAAATGGAAAATCCAAATGACAAATGACGGGGCCGAGCCACGAGCACGAACACGAATCACGGACACGAAACTTGGAGGGAAGGGAGGAAGGCGTTTTCTGGAAACTCCGGAACGTTCACCACCTTTATGACCAATTCAGGAACGGTAGTGGGCGTTAATCTTGACGTAATCGGTAGAAAGGTCGCAGGTATAGATAGAGGTATGGGTATTCCCCTGATGGAGGCGGATGGTAATCGTAACCGTATCCCCCTTGAGCACCTGACCGGCCTTTTCCTGTAATGCCTCGTTTGTCTCCATCCCACCCTGGGCAACGGCAACGTGGTTCAAGAGAATATCGAAGGTATTGGGATTTATGCGGACCCCCGAGCGCCCGATAGCGGCGGCAATCCTTCCCCAATTGGCATCCTCGCCGAAGAAAGCGGTCTTCACGAGGCTCGAGTTGGCCACGCTTAATGCCACCTTCTTGGCATCGGCCTCGCTTCGCGCCCCCTCTACCCTCACCTCGATGAATTTCGTGGCCCCCTCCCCGTCCCTGATGATCATTTTGGCCAATTCAAGCAACACTGCGGTAAGGAGGTCCTTGAAGGGAGGGTAATCAGCGGATTTCAGCGAAATGATCCGATTTTTTGCCTTTCCATTGGCCAAAACTAAGACGGTATCGTTGGTGCTTGTATCCCCGTCCACCGTGATCCGGTTGAAGGTGGGCTCTATAGCGTCCAATAGTGCCCGCTGGAGGGCTACCCCTTCAATGGCCGCATCCGTCATCACAAAACAGAGCATCGTCGCCATATGGGGCATGATCATGCCGGCTCCCTTCGCCAGCCCGCAGATGCGAATCTCCCTCCCCCCCACCCGAGACTTCTCCATCTTGACCTTCGGGAATGTATCCGTGGTCATAATGGCTTCGGCGGCATCCGGCAGGGCACGCGCCGAGAGGTTGTTAACGAGAGCCGGAATCCCGGAGCGGATCTTATCCACGGGCATGGCTTTTCCGATTACCCCTGTTGAGGAGACCAATACCAATCTCCTCGGTATCCGAAGCGCCTCTGCCGTTGCATCGGCCATAGCCCGTGCATCCCGCATCCCCCTCTTCCCAGTGCAGGCATTAGCGTTTCCGCTGTTGGCGATAATCGCCTGACATTGCCCCCCCTTTATCCTCACCCTGTCCACTAAGACCGGTGCCGCCTTTACCCTGTTGGTAGTGAATACCCCTGCCGCCGTCGCCGGAGTTACCGAATAAAGAAGGGCCAGATCCTTCTCTTTTCCCTCCTTGATGCCCGCGGAGATTCCAGAAAACATAAACCCGGGGATAAAAAAGTCTCCACCATGCTTTTCCCCCATATCCTTATCCTTCCCCACCTTACAATCTCTCCCCAATCTACCTGCCGCAACACTTCTTATATTTCTTCCCGCTCCCGCAAGGGCATGGTTCATTCCGGCCGATCTTCCTTCCCTCCCTCTTGAAGGTTACCACTTTTCCCGCTTCGGTCTCAGGCATTCCCAGAGAGCTTTCATCCGTCATCGCCACCTCACTGTCGACGGGAGGAGATATCATCTCTCCCCGAGTGAGAATAAGCTGTTTAGGTCCTTCCCTCCTCCGACCTTTCGCCTCTTTTTCTGCCGCCAGTCGTATTGCAAAAAGCTGACGAATCGTATCCTCCCTGATCTCGGCCAACATATCCAAGAACATCTCGGATCCCTCTATCCTAAACTCCGTCAAGGGGTTCTTCTGGCCGTATCCGCGCAGTCCGATACCCTCTTTCAAATAATCTATGTTGAGAAGGTGTTCCCTCCAATGGGTATCAATGGATTGTAACGAAATGACCTTCTCCAGATGGAGCAGGATCTCTTGACCGAGCTCCTGCTCCTTATCTACGTAGGTCTTCCGTACCCTATCGAAGATCTGTTCCCTCAAACCATCTTGATCAAGGCCGTCCGATGTCTTTGTTGGAATATCGAAATGGATCGAAAAATTCCTCAATAGTTCATCCTGCAGGCCCGTTAGGTTCCAATCCTCAAGGTGTGTCTTTCTATCGGTATGGGTATCCACAATCTCCTCTACCAGTTCCTCGGCCATCTCCACAACGCGATCGCTTACGTTATCATTGCCCAAGACCTCCCTTCTCCTCCGATAGATCTCCTCCCTCTGTCTATTCATCACATCATCGTATTCCAAGAGATGCTTCCTGATATCGAAATTATGCGCCTCCACTCTCCGCTGAGCATTCTCTATCGCCTTCGTGATCAGGCTATGCTCGATGGGTTGATCCTCCTCAAGCCCCAATTTCGTCATCACACTGGATATCCTTTCAGACCCGAATAGACGCATTAAATCGTCCTCCAGGGAAAGGTAAAATCTCGATGACCCGGGATCCCCCTGTCTGCCTGCTCTCCCCCTCAACTGATTATCAATACGTCTTGCCTCATGCCGTTCGGTGCCAATGACATGCAATCCCCCGAAGGCCAAGACATTTTCCTTCTCCTTGGTAGCAGTGGCATGGGTTTTTTCGAAGGCCTTTCTCTCTTCTTCCTCCGATGCCTCATCACCCACCATGGTCTTTGCCAAGAACTTCGGATTCCCACCCAGGAGGATATCCGTGCCCCTTCCGGCCATATTGGTCGATATGGTAACGCCCCCTTGCCTTCCCGCCTGGGCGATGATTTCGGCCTCCCTCTCATGATTCTTGGCATTGAGGACGTGGTGTTTAATCCCGTTCCGCTTCAGCAGCCGACTCAATCTCTCCGATTTCTCAACGGACACGGTTCCAACCAGAACTGGGCGACCCTGCTCGTATAATTGGGAGATTTCCCTGACAACAGCGTTGAACTTCTCCCGTTCGGATTTGTAGATGACATCGGGATATTCCGTTCTGATCAAGGGCATATTGGTGGGAATGACGACGACCTCTAAACCATAAATCTTATGGAATTCCATCTCCTCGGTATAAGCGGTGCCCGTCATTCCCGCAAGCTTCTTATACATCCGAAAATAATTCTGGAAGGTAACGGTAGCCAGGGTTTGGTTCTCCCTCTCAATGGTCACCCCCTCCTTCGCCTCCAAGGCCTGGTGTAGTCCATCACTATACCGCCGCCCGGGCATCAGCCTCCCCGTGAATTCATCGACGATGATGACCTGCCCATTGTTGACGACATATGCCACATCCTTTTCGAATAGGGAATACGCCCTCAGCAATTGGGACACGTTGTGAATTTTCTCCGTCTTCTCGGAGTATTCCGCCTCCAATTTCATCCTCAGCTGTGCCCGCTCTTGGGGGCTCAAATCAGGGTCGGCATCTATCGAGCTCAGGTCCGGGAGCACGAAGAAATCAGGATCTTGAGGTGACAGAGCATTCCTCCCCCTTTCCGTCAAATCCACCACGTTCGACTTCTCATCGATGATGAAATAGAGGTCCTTATCGATGAGGTCCCAATTCTTATCCCTGAATAAATCCAACTCCACTCCATCCAACAATTTCCTGTGCTTCCCCTCCTCGAGAATCATCAATAACCGTTTATTATTAGGGGCTCCCCTCTTGCCCTGAACGAGTTTGATGCCCGCCTCATAATCCTCTCCCTCGCGGAGCAGCCCCTCGGCCTCGCCCAGAATCCTGTTAATCACCCTTGTCTGGGTTTGAAAGAGCTTCTCAACGGGACCCTTGAGCTCGTGGAATTTGTGGGTCGAATGCTCCACTGGCCCCGATATGATCAGGGGGGTCCTGGCCTCATCGATGAGGATGCTATCCACCTCGTCCACGATGCCGTAATGGAGTTCCCGTTGTACACATTCATCGAGGCTGAATTTCATATTATCCCTGAGATAATCGAACCCGAACTCGTTGTTGGTCCCATAAGTGATATCGGCTTTATATGCATTCTGCCGATCGAGATCATCCATTTCATGAACGACGACCCCCACCGATACGCCCAGCAATTGATAAATCGCCCCCATCCAATCCCGGTCTCGTTTGGCCAAATAGTCGTTCACCGTGATAATATGGACGCCCTTACCGGTAAGGGCGTTTAGATAGGCGGGCAGAGTTGACACAAGGGTCTTTCCCTCCCCCGTGGCCATCTCGGCTATCTTTCCCTCGTGGAGGACAATGCCGCCCATCAGTTGAACGTCGAAGTGGCGCTCTCCCAATGTCCTCTTGGATGCCTCCCTGACGGCGGCAAAAGCCTCCGGAAGCAGGCCATCCAAATCCTCACCCCGATCGACCCTTTCCTTGAAATGGGTTGTCTTCGACCTCAACTGGGCGGTGTCCAACTTCTGAAGCTCCGGTTCCAAGCGATTGATTCTCTCCACCATGGGTTGAAGGCGGTGCAGTTCTCTCTCGTTTTTTGTCCCCAAGATTTTGATAGCGGTCTTTTTAACGATAGACCCGATCATTAGGAACCCCCAATTCGAGAAATACTCTTCTTTTCAGGTTATTTTACTGCCTCGGCATGAAGAATTCAAGGTACTCATCGACTCGTCTACCCCACGGCCTTGGGAGAAGAAAAAAACCCGATAGATCATCTTCTCTATCGGGATATTCGTAATAAAAACGGCGAATCTTCTTAATTTTAATTCAAAATATACTTCATGGGGTTTACGGGAACCCCGTTCACCATCACCTCATAGTGCAGATGGGGGCCTGTAGACCTTCCCGTATTCCCTATTTCCGCGATCTTCTGTCCCCTCTGCACCTTTTTCCCAATCCTCACGTCTATCCTGCTCAGGTGTGCGTAGCGGGTGGTGAAACCAAACCCATGACTGATGACCAAAATCTTCCCAAAACCCCACTCCCTACCGATATTGGTGACCAATCCCTCAGCAGGAGCAATGACGGGCGTGCCGACTCGATTCGATATATCGATTCCCTCATGCCTCTGTCGCAGCCCCGTAAATGGGGATATCCGATACCCAAAACCAGAGGTCAACCATCCCCTTGCCGGCCAAATGGATGGGGTATTGGCCAACTGAACCCGCTTGTTTTGCAGGAGGCCTTCTAGTTTCCTGAGGCTATCTTCTTCTGCAGCTGCCTCTCCATTTAACCGTTCCAAGTCGTGCCTCATCTGCTGAGCCAACTCCTCCTCATTCCTCTGGAGGAGCAATGTCTCTCGGATATACTCGGGAGAAGGTCCCCCAACCCCAAGGAATTGCCTCGTCTTGCCCTCCGGACCCTCGAGGTTGGCCAGAATCCTCAGCCTTCTGTCAAATTCCCTCATCCCGGCGATCTTCTTCTCCACCTCGCCGATCTTCTCCGAGAAAAAATGAATCTGGGACCGCTGGAGCTGGGTTTCTTCCCGCAATCGGTTCAGCTCCAGGACCTCCTGTCTCATCATTACGTAATCAAAGCTAAAATACCCGAGGAAGATGAAGCAGATGGGAATGGCCAAACAGATCAGTTTGGCCAAGAGTCTGGGGAATCTATATCTCCTAATCGTGGAAGCCTTTTTGGAGAAAATGAGGATATTGTAAAAATCCCCTCCCAAGAACTACCCCCTTTCACCTACCAAACGGATTGCTCAATTGCTCACAATTGCTCACATTTGCTCACACATACCAAAAAGAAAATGAGATGTCAAGCATTATTTTCGTCAATCCGCTCAGGTAGCACCCTTGCCATGCTTCCCCATGAGGGCTCAACCGAGGTGAATACACACTGGTGCCCCTTTTTGTTCAGACTCAAATGGTAGCAAAACCCATACCAACGGGAGGAAATCACGGGGACGAAACTCTCACATCTCATCGAGATTAGATTAAATATTCTATTGAAAAAAAAGGGAAAGTTGGGCATTCGAATATACAAGGGAGAACGAATCTCACCCAAACTCCACCCATCCTTCATTCTCATCCTATCGTGATGTTTTACCTAAACTTTTTTCATAGATGGGAAATTTTTTGCATACTTCTCATGCGAATGTATATTTTTTCAATTAATCGTCAGAAAATGACGATCCTTCTGCCCTAAGGAATCAATGGCCGCTTATGGCAAGCTTGC
>SMTZ1_10019766_pt1 | contig 15733 bp, 16 predicted proteins | sample DeeMarSWOR136_30_FD_25667 | JGI IMG/M metagenome (IMG submission 25667)
TGGATGGATGTCCCGAGGAAGATGTCGTACGGGCAGCGAAGGCGGCGAATGCGCATAGCTTCATTAGCGCAATGCCCAATAAATATCAGACGGTAATCGGTGACAGGGGTGTCCAACTTTCAGGGGGGCAGCGTCAGCGGTTGGCCATCGCACGGGCCCTCCTCAAGAACCCGCAGATCCTGATCCTCGATGAGGCGACGAGCTCCCTCGACATCGAGAGCGAAGCACTTGTCCAGGAAGCGATCGATCACTTGATGAAAGGTCGCACAAACCTGGTGATCGCGCACCGTCTCTCTACCATCAGGAATGCCGATAAGATTGCCGTCATAGAGGATGGCAAAATCCGCCAGATCGGAAGCCACGAGGAGTTGATCGGTGAGGAAGGGACCTACCGCAAGCTCTACCACATGCAGATCAAGGCGTAAGCATATTCTCGTTCTCGCTCCAAACTGGTTGGGAGATGCAGTCATGGCAACTCCCTTCCTGTTTGGTCTCCGGAATTTATTACCGGATCTGAATATCGATGTGATCGGTTGCATGTACGTAGCGGATATCTTTCATAGATGCTCCGCGATCGACCGGCTCCTCGCATATGATAAGAGACGCGGAATCGGTGCCGAAATTTCAGTTCTCAGACGCAACCGACCTGAGAACGGATGGGAGATCAGCTTCGTTCTTCCACGCTCGTTTTCGTCAGCTCTCGTTTCTTTCCTATCGGGAGCCAAGCGGCGGATCGGTTATGGGGGTGATTGCCGGAGTTTTCTCCTGACCGATACCCTACCCGGTTCTGATTTCCAATCCGAGCACTTGTCGCACATATACATGCGGCTCATCGAGAAAATCAACGGGAAACCGATTAAAGAGGTGCCGCTCCCCGTAGTAGTGCCCCCGAATGGATGGCGAGAGGTCGTGGAACGGAAGGGATTGAGCGAGGAATATGTTGTTCTCGCACCAGGTGCAACGTACGGTTCGGCAAAGCTGTGGCCTCCCGACCGCTACGCATCGTTGGCATCCAGGATCGCAGATAAATTTCAATTCCCCATCGTCACGATCGGAAAGTTGGAGGAGCGATCGGTTGGATCTCATATCATCGAATCGGCCGGTGTCGAAGGGAGAAATCTCGCCGGGGAGTGCACCATCGAGGAACTCCTCGCCGTCCTTCGCGGAGCGTACGTGGTCATCGGCAACGATAGCGGTCCAGTTCACCTGTCCGCCGCAATGGGAAGGCCAACGGTGACGATCTTCGGATCCAGCAGCCCGGCATGGACGGCCCCCAGGGGCACGGCAACGGAGATTGTCAAAGGGGAAGTCGAATGCGCTCCTTGTTTTAACCGGGAGTGCCCGGAGAAGGACCCCAGATGCCTTCTTGCAATCGGTGTGAATGACGTTTACAATGCTGCGCTGCGACTGATCGGGGAGGATCACATTGAGAAATCCTGACCTACTTATCGATGAATTGTATGCAACCGTTGCGAAATGGCACGGGAAGAGGGTACTGGTGTTTGGAGACATGATCCTCGATGAGTATATATTCGGCAACACGAGTCGTGTTTCGCGGGAGGCACCGGTCGTCATCGTACGTTATGACAGTAGCAGCTTCAATATGGGAGGTGCAGCGAATGCTGCCCAGAATATCGCGGCTCTCGGAGGCAATGCAATCGCAGTGGGGTTCGTCGGGAACGACGGGTCTGGAGAGCAGTTGAAGCAGCTCATGAGCGAGAGGGGCGTTTCGATCAGGTCGGTGGTGACGTTGGCGGGAAGATACACCACCACGAAGATGAGGATTATGGCGGGAGACTACCACGCTCAGCGGCAGCAGATGGTGCGAATAGACCGGGAGCAGGACATTCCGATCGATTCGAGAGAAGAGAACAGGCTACTTTCCGCATTTAAGCGGGAACTCCGGAGATCGGATGCGGTGATTCTCAGTGATTACCATCAAGCCATTTTTACCGAGAACGTGATCAGGAAATCTATCGAAATGTGTCGCCGGGCGGGAGTTCCCGTTATTGCAGACTCTCGGTTTCACTTGCACGTCTTCAGAGGTGTCACCACTGCAACACCGAACGAGGTCGAAGCTGCAGCCGCGGTTGGAATGGACTTGTGTGGCGAGGATACCGTTGAACGTGCGGGCAGGAAACTACTGAAAATGCTCGCCTCATCATCGGTTTTGATAACGAGAGGGAGATTCGGAATGTCACTCCTCGAGAGGGGAAAGAAGATTCATTCAGTCGATGTCGTGGGGACTCGCGAAGCAACGGATGTGACCGGAGCCGGAGATACCGTCGCTTCCGCTGTTGCCCTGACACTGGCAGCAGGTGGGAGTATGTTCATTGCGATGCACTTGGCGAACATCGCGGCGTCAATCGTGGTGATGAAGCGCGGAACAGCCATTGCCGATACGGGTGAAATCCTGGCAACGATAGAGGAGATGTCAAGGAGGAGTACGACCGGTTGAGGATTGGAGCGATACTGCCATATTCACTCCGGACGGCGGCCCTGCCGATTGGATCGATTTCACAGGAAATGTGAAGAAACTGGATACACTCACCGACGTCGAACTCGATGTTGCCATGTGCGGCTCACCCGAGCTGGTGGAGCACCTGGATCGCTGCACGGCTGCTGTCAAGATATTCTACCTCCAATTGGAAGGGATAGACAGGGAGGATCAGATCATTCGGTCCGGTAGGTATCAGATCATGGTCAATTCGTCGGGCCTCGCTCGGAGGGTGAGGCGACGCTATTCGATCGAGCCACTGAACGGGATCGGGGGGAATGATCCTGAACGCTTCCGTCCAGTTGACCGCTCTCGCGACGGAGGACCGTTCCGTATCCTCTGCTACGGGAGGCTCTCGAGGCCGAGGAAGGGTACGAGGTTTGTGATAGACGCCGCACGGTGGATGCACCGGAGGGGATTTGGAATTGAACTCCACCTCTTCGACACTGTTCCCCCCGGAGCTCCCGATCCTCGGATAGGATTCGATCCCGGTATTCCGTATCGTTTTTATCTCAATCTTCCCCAGACGCAAATGGCCCCGATGTACGGTGCAGCGGATGCCTTTGTTTCAGCAGAGCACCGCGCCGGCTGGAGTAATACTGCCGCTGAGGCAGCTGCATGCGGGCTTCCCCTGGTTTGTACGAAGAGTGGAACGGAGGATTTTGCCGTCCACGGCAGGAGCGCGCTCGTCATCCCGCTTCGCTTGTCCCTGTTCATCAAGAGGGCGCTCGTGAACTTATACCGTGACAGAGAACTGGCAGCTCGCCTCGGTCCTGAAGCGAGGAAAGCGATCCTCAAATTTACCTGGAATAAAGTTTGTGTTAGGATGGAGCACATGTTCCAAGATCTATTGAAGAGTAGGGAGTAACGGTTGGGCAACGAATCGTTCAAAGAGAGGATCTTCACAGATGCGCTGTCCTTAGCTCAAGAGCTCCTCCCGTACCGTGAACAGAATCTCATCGTCCTCGCAAATGGTTGCTTCGATATTCTTCATGTGGGACACGTCCGGTACCTCCGCGAAGCAGCTTCTCTCGGTGAAATCCTTGTCGTCGCTGTCAACGACGATGAATCGACGAGGGTGCTGAAGGGTGAAGGAAGACCGATTGTACGGGAAGATGAGAGGGCGGAGCTCGTGATGTCATTGCGGTTTGTCGATTACGTCCTCATCTTCGAGGAAGAAACGGTTGATGGGATCATCGAGATCCTCCGGCCCCATGTCCATGCGAAGGGTACGGACTATACCGTCGATACCGTTCCGGAGAGGGAGACGGCTCGGTCAGTGGGATGCCGCACGGTCATCGTGGGAGATCCAAAGGATCACGCCAGCCGCGATATTATTGAACGTATCCGGAGGGAGAACGGGTGTGGACCTTGAGCGGGAAGCCAGGCGGAGAGGAGATCGGTTGCGGATCCTCGTCACACGTCTCCGCTACCTCGGGGACGTGATCATGTCGACACCTGTCTTGCGGGCATTGAAGAAACGGTACCCACACTCAGAGCTCTTTTATCTGACCGAATGTCCGTACGCAGAAATCCTTGAAGGTCATGAGGATCTCGACGGTATCATTCCACTCGGTCGCGAGCCGATGGAACAGCTCAGAGCTATCGCTACCCTTCGGAAACTCAAATGTACGGCGGCTGTCGATCTCCTCTACAACCCGAGAAGTGCCTGGCTTCTCTTTCTCTCGGGTATACCGATCAGGGTGGGGGGGGCGAGGAGGTGGAGAAAAAGGCTGTATACTGAAACAGTCGCGGTACCGAAAGAGCTCAAGAGTGCAATAGCCCATCATCTGTACTCGTTGCACGTCTTAGACGCTCAGCATAACGATGGTCTCCCGAAGGTCTATCTCACAGCCAGAGAGAGACAGGCGGGTGCTTCCCTGCTCCAGAGAACAGTCGGTGAGCGGGAGGGGGGAAGCCCCATCATCGCTCTTCACCCCGGTGGAACGTGGCCTTCGAAGAGATGGATGCCTGAATCGTTTGCCGCATTAGCCGAGATACTTTCGCGAGAGTGGGGTGCGAAGTTGCTCGTTATCGCCGGGCCGGGTGAGGAAGGGATTGCCCGGACGGTTGTCACTCAGGCGAGGCGAGCCGCATGGATGCTTCCCGTGCAGCCGATCAGATCACTCGCTGCAGTCCTTGCCCATTGCGATGCCCTCGTTGCGAACGACGGTGGAGTGCTCCACTTGGCTGTTGCGCTCGACCGTCCGACAGTCGGCATCTTCGGACCGACAGAGCCCGATATATGGTTCCCATACGAAGGCAAAGGCCCCTTTGCCCTGGCGAGTCGCAATGAAAGCTGTGCCCCGTGCCACCTTCACTACTGCGATGATATGCGTTGCCTGAAGCAGCTCGACCCTTCACTCGTGTTGTCTAAAGTCAAAGAGGTTATGCGATGGGGATGATAGGAGGGAGCACTCGTTTACCTGACCTTTCAGCAGTAGACGATGTCCGTTCCATCCTGATTGTGAGGCTGAAGGCACTCGGAGACATTGTCCTTTCTTTTCCGATCGTTACAGCACTGAGGAAACGTTTCCCGGAAGCCGATCTCATGTACCTTTGCCGGGAGCAGTATGCAGAGACACTATCCGGGGACACAGACCTCGACGAGGTGATCGTATTACCTGAAAACCTTTCAGAGCAAGTATCGCTCCTCAAGAAATTGAGAAGGAGAAGAATCGACCTCGTCTTGGACCTTCTCGGATCCCCTCGCAGCGCCCTCATCACTTTGGCGACAGGAGCAAGGATACGCATCGGCATGGATGTCGGCAGGCACCGCTGGTGTTACCATTATCTCCTGCCGCGTGTCGTGATCCGGAGCGGGAGGAGAACCAAATGTTATACACTCGAATCGAACAACGAGATTGTCAGGATGCTCAATCTTTGGAAAGAATCCGGGGGAGAGGGAGAGACGGCCAGTCGCTCTCCCGGTCGTTCTGTCTCTCCAGGGGGGGAAGCGCGGCGATTGAAGGAAGAGGAGCTGGAAATCGGCTTTCCCGCTGCTGAAGGGGAAATGGAGTGGGCTCAGGGATACATTAACGGGCTCGGAGTCGAACAATCGAAACTCATTGGTATTGCACCAGGAGTGACGTATCAATCGAAATCCTGGCCTCTCGAACACTTCATCGAACTTGTCCGAATACTGAAAGAGGAGTACGATGTGACACCGATCGTGCTGTGGGGCCCCGGCGAGCAGCGTATGGCAGAGCGTATCGTGAAGTCCGTCCCCGGCGTGGTGATGGCACCGGAGACGGGTATTGCTCAGCTCGGGGCTCTCATAGCGCTACTTTCACTTCTCGTTACTTCGGATTCCGGGCCGAAACATCTGGCTGTTATTCAAGGTGTTCCCACCGTGACGCTATTCGGACCAACAGACCCGTGTGTATGGAATCCCCAAACGGCAAAACACCACGCTGTCTATCTCGCCTTGTCTTGCTCTCCCTGCAGAAAGCGTGAATGTGAACCGAACTTGTGTCTAACCGGAATTGAACCGGGGATCGTCGCGAATGCAGTAGCTGATATGCTCCATCTCAGATCGAGAACCGGGAAAGCTGTGACCGAGAGGTGAGACGATGAAGAGACCTGGATCACTATCACGAGTTTCCCTCATCGTGATCACGTACAACGAAGAGGACAATATCGAACGTTGCCTTGCGAGCACTGGAGATGTGGGTGAGATGATTGTCGTTGATTCTTTCAGCGATGATGCAACGGTCGAGAAGGCGAGGAGACTCGGCGCTCGGATTTATCAGAGGGCTTTCGTCTCCGCAGCTGACCAGAAGAACTGGGCGATCGATCAGGCACAACAGGATTGGATCCTTATCCTCGATGCCGATGAGGTGCTCTCACCGGAGCTGAAAGAGGAGATAGCAAACGCCATAGAGGATACAGCTACTGACGGATTCTGGCTCAGGCGACGGAACGAATTCTTCGGGCAACGTATCAGATTCTGCGGGTGGCGAAACGACCATGTGCTGAGGCTCTTTCGCCGCGGCAAAGGGCACTACCCCGAGAGGGCTGTACACGAGAGGCTTTCACTGGATGGGTATGCGCGAAGACTCTCTGGATTTCTCGAGCACAGACCGTACAGGAACATGGCAGATTACGTTGACAGGATGAAGAGTTACAGCAGACGGGGAGCAGAAGAGCTGCTCCGGGAAAATAAGAAGTGGTTCCCGGCGATAGTGACCCATCCAGGTGCTCGATTTCTCCGGATGTACATTCTCCAGTTGGGTTTCCTCGACGGTGCGGCCGGCTTTCTCCTCTGCGTGATGGCCTCAGTGAGCGTTTTCTTTAAGTATGCAACACTCAGGGAGCTCGCGAAAGAGAGGAATCTTGTCGGGGGCGGTGAGGGTGGATGAGGTCTCTTCACCAAGGCGCGGTCCGGAAGGAGCCGATTCTTCTCTTCTTCGGTGGGTATGATCCCGAATATCCCCGAAATTCGATCATTCGAAAAGGCTGGCTGAAATGCGGCTTTTCCGTCTTCGAATGCAGAGTGAGCACGAAGAGAAAGCTGCCTACTCGATATCCGGCCCTCATCTGGCAGTACGTGCAGAGCAGGCGGGCGGAGCATCTCTTTTTCGTTCCCGATTTCCGACATAAGGACGTCCCACTCGCTTGGATTCTTTCCCGGCTCTCGGGAAAGAAGGTGGTTTTTGATCCACTCGTTTCGAGATATGAAACGAAGGTGCTCGATAGGAGGGATGCGGCTGAGGGATCGCTCCAAGCGTGGCATAACCGCAACCTCGATCGTCTCTCGTTCTCCCTTTCGGACCTGATCCTGGCTGATACAGCAGCTCACGCTCGTTACTACAGGCAGCAATTCTCTCTTGTCGAAGAAAAGGTTCGAATCCTTCCGGTCGGATTTGATGAGGAGATTTTCAAAGAGAGTCCATTACCTGAGAATGGAGAAAAACTGAAGGTACTCTTCTACGGGACGTATCTTCCATTACACGGTGTTGAAACGATCGTTGAAGCGGCTTCGATACTGAGAGATAGACCGGTTACGTTCAACCTCGTCGGTAAGGGTCAAACTTACGAAGGTGTCAGAGAGCTTAAGAAAAAATTTTCAACAGAAAACCTCTCGTTTCATCCGAGACTCCCGGTTAATGAGCTCGTCTCATTAATGACCGGAACCGATGTTATCCTCGGTATCTTCGGTGTGACGCTCAAGGCCGGTATGGTTGTTCCGAACAAGGTATACCAAGCCCTTGCAGTTGGGCGCCCGGTCATCACTGCTGATACTCCCGCTATCAGAGAGCTGTTCCAGGATGGGGTACATCTGCTCACCGTCCCGCCGGGAGACGCGAGAGCCCTGGCACACGCCATCGAGGCATTGAGGAAGGATCCAGGTCAGAGGAGACAGATCGCCTCCCAAGGCGGTTCATACGTACGAAGTCGATTCAGCTCTCTCCGGATAGCCGAGAGACTGGCAACGATACTAGATGAAAGGGGTCTTTTCTGAAGGTTCTGCTCGCCAACAGCGAGAGAGGGCTCCGGGGAGGAGAACTCCAAACGGTTTTCCTGGGATTAGGACTGGTTGCCGCGGGGTGTGAGGTCCGAGTTGCGGTTTCACCAGGCACACCGTTGATACATGAGATATCCGGTCGGATTCCGCAGGCCACTTTTGCGTTCGAGTCAATTCCCACGGTGACCCCCATCAGAATGAGCCACCTTCTCTCACAGTGGAAACCCGATATTCTCCACGCCCAGACATCGAAAGCGCATACGCACCTTTGGATCGCAAGGAAGCTTCTGAACAATGCCCCTCCGTTAATTGTCAGTAGGAGGGTTGCTTTTCCGGTCTCTGGGGGCATCTGGGGTTACCTCAAGTACCGAAAGGGAATCGCGCACTACATACCGATCTCCCAGGCGGCTGCCCGCACCTTGCGAGAGGTCGGTGTCTCCAAAGAAATGATGACCGTCGTTCCCAGCGGCATCGATGTAGACGTCTTCAGGCAGTCCAGAGGAGACCAAAGACTGTTGAAACAATGGGGCATGGAACCCGAGCACTTTGTTATTGGTTCAGTGGCGGCTTTTGAGAAGGAAAAGGGGCACGCCGTTCTCTTACGGGCGGCTCAAAGGATTGTCAGCGAGTGTCAAGGGTGCAGATTTGTTCTCATTGGAGAGGGGCGTCTTCGCACAGAGGTCGATAATGCCGTAACAGACCTTGCATTGAACGGGAAGGTAGTTGTCGAAAGCATGCGTGTTCCCCTTGAAAGGATCCTTCCCCTTTTCGACTGTTTCGTCCTTCCTTCTCGGGATGAGGGATTGTCAACAGCCCTCATCGCAGCACTCGCATCCGGGCTGCCCGTGATCGCCAGTAACGTGGGGGGAGTACCGGAGGTCCTCACTCATGAATGCGGTATACTCGTGCAGCGATATTGAAGCTCGTGAGGGATAGAGATTTCGGGAAGAGGTTGGCTGAGATGGGATCACGCAGGGCGAAAGAATTTGACATCGGGAGAACCGTGAAAAAAACGTTTGAGATATATAAGCAGGTCCTGAAGGAGAGATTTTAGATATCTCGCTCCAAAATATGCACGGCCCTTGCATCATTTTATTGAGGAGAAGAAGATCGTTATTTATGAAATAGGATTAAGTGATTAGTATAGTATATTGTTAATTTATAAATTATGAGGTTAAAAATGATAGCATTGCATCGATTGCTGACTCATTTTGTACTTGTGTCTGCAGCGCTCACTGTCCTCTTTCCAGGTCATTTATTTACTTCAGTAGACGGTTTACCGAGGGAAGAGCAACCGCAGGACCCGCAACTCGAAGGCTTCCAGCTCATACACCGGTTTCCAGAGGTCATATCGTTTGGGGAAGGAGAGAAACTAACATTTTCCATTCAGTACGGGCTCATCTATGCTGGGGACGCCACACTCGAAGTCAGGAACATCGCCGTCATTGACAGCGTAAAAATGTACCACATCATATCCATCGCTCGCACCAACAGGGCTTTCGATCTCATATTCAAAGTGAGGGATCGTGTTGAATCGTTCATGGATTATGATAACCTTTTCTCGCTGCGCTTTGAGAAGCACCTCCGTGAGGGCAAGTTCAGGCGTGACGAGCAGGTGACATTCGATCAGAGGCAGCATCTTGCCATCTACGAGGATAGAGAAGTTCCGATTCCCCCGAACACACACGATTTCCTGACCGCTCTCTACTATGTGAGAACACTACCCATCGATGTGGGGCAGGCCATATCGATGGCGAATCACACCGGTGGTAAGAACTACCCGATTTATATCAAGGTGCTGAGGCGGGAGCGGGTGAAAGTACCTGCCGGCAAATTCGACTGTATCGTCGTTGAGCCCGTGCTCCAGACGACGAGCATCTTCGAGCACAAGGGGAAATTGACAATATGGCTCACCGATGATACCGTTAAGATGCCTGTCCTCATGCGCTCAAAGGTTGTGATCGGAGCGTTCGAGGCGGTGTTGAAAGAATACGTCCTGAGTAGCGAGAATCATCGGATCCTTCCACCAAAGGGTATTCCGGGCGATGGCGAGTAAATACAACGAGATTGATCTCTCCCGCGTGCGAACCGTGCCGATAAAACAGCGTGGAAGCAAGGTAACGGTAGATGATTTCGGCGAACCGGTGAAAGGTGGAAAGGCGTTTGCGCACTGGCTGAGGTCTCTGCCTGACCAGTTGGCGGTCAAGCGCATGAGAGAGCTCGTCCTCGCGATGAGGCAAGCCGTTTCCGGCAGGGAGAGAGAGTTAATCTGGATGATCGGAGCCCATCTCATCAAGTGCGGCCTCTCCCGGTACCTGATCGAGCTCATGAAAAGAGGGTACGTCACGACGATTGCGATGAATGGGGCGGCCCTGATACACGATCTGGAGATAGCCTGTTTCGGGGAAACATCGGAGGATGTCGCCGCGAACCTTGAGAGGGGATTCTTTGGTTTTACGGAAGAGACGGCAGAGAGGTGTTTCGATGCAGTTGCCAGGGGGGCCAGAGAAGGGATGGGGCTCGGTGAGTCGATCGGTGCCTACCTTCTGAAAACTCGAGCCCCGCGGAGAGAATACAGCATTCTCGCCGAAAGTTACCGCATGAGTCTGCCGGTCACAGTCCATGTGGCCGTTGGCACCGATGTGATACATCAGCACCCAGGATTCCAGGGAGCGGTGTGGGGGGAACTTTCGGCGCGGGACTTCCGCATATTCTCCGCGTGCGTCGAGCGCCTGGGAAAGAAGGGGGGAGTTGTACTCAACGTTGGTTCGGCAGTCGTCCTCCCTGAGGTTTTCCTGAAGGCTTTCAGCATCGCGCGCAACCTCGGTGTATCGTTCGACCGGATCACGACATGTAATCTCGATATGATCCAGCATTACAGACCGAATGAGAACGTCTTAACGAGGCCGACCAATTTCGGCGGCAAGAAGATCTCTCTCACGGGACACCACGAGATAATGATTCCACTCATCTACTCTTCACTTCTCTCCTGAGTGCTCTGACAAACCGATTACAAGCTCTCCACGCCGTTCCAAGCGGCACCTGGAGGCTGGGTTTAGGTGTTGACAAAACGTTACTAATTGTGATACAATACTTTTGGATTTGGGAGGTAACAGAGGAACGTTTGCTACAGAAATTGACTTCAAACATCTTGGCATATCGCTCGTAGGTTGAAGTGAGTTCTCTATGGCAAACGGTTTGTTTTTTTGCCCGGGCGAGGCGATATGTCCGGGCATTTCATTTGGAGGAAGGTATGACGGGGTATCCTGAGCTGCAACAGTTCGTTTATGACGGGGAGCCGGCAATTGACGCGTTGGAAAGCCCCGAAGTCAAAGTAAGCACGGTATATAACGTCATGAAAAGGATGACGGACATCATCGCTGCCCTGTTGCTCTTGATCCTGTTTCTCCCCATTTCGTCGGGATCCATTCTCTTCAAGCAGAAGAGAGTCGGAAAGAACGGGAAGTTATTCGACTTGTACAAGTTCCGCTCTATGGTCCACGGGGCTGAGCACGTGATTGGTACACTTCGCCCGATCAGTGGTATGAACGGACCAGTCTTCAAACTCAAGGATGATCCGAGGGTCACGCGCGTCGGGCGTTTTCTCAGAAGATCGAGCCTGGATGAACTTCCCCAGCTGATAAACGTTTTGAAAGGTGATATGAGCGTCGTTGGACCCCGCCCCAACCTCCCTTCTGAGGTGTCACACTACCTTCCGTGGCAGAGGAGGAGGCTGCATGTAACTCCAGGAATAACCTGTTTCTGGCAAATTGCTGGCAGGAGCCACATCGGGTTCCAGGAATGGATGAGGCTGGATCTTGAGTATATCCGCCAGAGAAGTTATATGACGGATCTCAAGATCATGTTTAAGACGATACCTGCCGTGATCGCCAGGAAAGGAGCCTATTAATCCCTTGGCATATATCTTGCCCCAAATAGCGTTGACATAGTATATCTAAATATATAAATTATCGCTAGGTTACGAGAAATTTCAGGAATTTTATCAGCTGCTAGAGCAGCTGGAGCAGGCAAATGTCGCAACCGATGGGATACAGGAAGTCATTTTTCGTCATATTATCCCTCGTTTTCATTCTATCGGGGTGCGGTGGTGGAAACCGGTTGGTAACGTACCGGGATGGCGAAGTCGTACATGGCGAGCTCATTCTTGAAGATTTGCCTCATGTTCCGGAGGAAGAGGGGTATGTCATCTCGTACGGTGATGTTCTTGATATCTCTTTTCTTTACAATAGGGAATTTGGTCGAGAAGGTGTCAGGGTTCGGCCAGATGGGATGATTTCTTACCCATACGCTGGTGAAATAAGGGTTGCAGGGACAACGGTAGCCAAGCTCGATAGCATTCTGACGAGTAAATTCTCGGAGATTATTCTCGATCCTGATATCACCGTTATGATCAGAGAGTTTAGACCCCAGTTGGTCTATGTCATGGGTGAGGTCAAATATCCCGGTGGATATCCAGTAGAACGAGGGACAACACTTTTAAAGGCCCTGGCACTCGGAAGTGGACCTACCAAGAGGGGAAAGGAAAATGGAGTACTCGTCTTAAGACGAATAGCTCCTGATCATATCGTTGGTATCCAGATCGATTTAAAACAGCTGATTGATGAGAGTAGATTCGATCTCGATATTCCATTAAAATCCAACGACATCGTGCTTGTCCCGAAATCTAATATTGCAAAAACTGAAGATTTCGTTAAATCCCTGTACGAAATCCTAAAAGACCCGGGTGACCTGTATTTGATGGGTTGGAGAATAGCGAACGTGAAGGTTCTTTACGATTACTATAAGAAAACGGCGCAAGTTTGGTAGTGGCATGGCACAATTAGAATTCAAAAGAGAATCAACAGTCAAAGATTTCCTCGAGGTGGTTTTCAGAAGGAAGTGGGTAATCGTTGGAATAGTGCTGGTAGCTGTATTAATTGTTATTACTTTCAATTTGAGAGGACCCGCGATATATGAATCCTTCGCCAGGGTTCTTGTGAAACGCGGTGAAGCAACCGGTGTATTTGTCAACTATGTTCGAACACTGACCTGGGAAGAGGAAATATCCTCACAGATAGAGATGGCGAAATCCCAGGTGGTTGTTGAACGGGCACGTGAAATTTTATCTAAATATCTCCCGGCAGGATACGAGTCCAGCGACTGGATCGATCCTGAAAGGGTAAGTTCAGGGGTTGTTGCTACTTCGAATGTTATATGGGTTTCGTATATATCGCCAGACCCAATATTCTGTGAATCGGTGGTAAACGCTTTAGTGAACTCTTATCGAGAATACTACCAGGAGATCCGAACTCCTCCGGAGATGGAAGACTTTTTTTCACAGGAAATGTCGGCACTCAAGGAGGAAATTGAATATTGGAGAGAACGTAAAGAGCTTGTAGAAGTCGAATGGGGTATTATAGACATTAAGCAGCAGAGGAAAAACGCACTTGACCGCCTATCACGATACCAGCTGGACCTCGAAGAGGTTGTACAGGAACGTAGCGAAATCAAAGCATATCTGAAACGCCTCGAAACGCTTAAGACACTTCCTATCGAAGAACAGTCAGCTGCCTTGAGTGGTCTGTCTATTTCTAATCTCAGGGAGACAACAATCGAGGACTTACACCACCGTCTCGTGGATTTGAAGATGGAGGAATCTGGGCTCGCTTCGCGCTTCACGGAGGATAATAAGTATCTCATCAAAGTGAGAAAGCAGATTGTGGATCTGAACGGTCTTATTGAAGGGGAGATCAATTCGCAGATTCTTATCAATAAGAGCCAGCTTGAAATCTTAGGAGTCCGGGAAGAGACTATAAGGGAATTGGAGGGACAGTTTCAGGCTGAAATGGAGGAGTATCCAAGGAAAGAAGTTGAGATCGAACGCATAAACGTTGCTCTCGAAAGGCTTCAATCCAACTATAACGAACTCGTCGAGCAGCACATTAACGCAAAGATATCATTGGCGAGTAATCCGGAGTGGACAGTGACGATTCTCAATCCAGCATCAAAGGCCTACCAGAGAAAAACGCGCGATTATGTCAGAATGGCCCTTGGTCCTATCTTCAGCCTGATCATAGCTCTCGGTGTTGCGTTTTTCATTGATAACCTGGATCATTCATTAAAGAACGTTTCTGAGGCAGAGGAATCTCTGGGTATGCCTGTGCTGACGAGTTTCCCTGAGGCAGATAAGAAGTAAAAACACATGTACGAGGATTATTACGGATTCAAAGAACTGCCGTTCAATGTTACGCCGGATCCTCGCTTCCTCTATAGAAGCTCAAGTCACCGGGACGCATTGGCCTATATTGCGTACGGCGTCTTTCAGAGGAAAGGTTTTATTGTCATTATCGGAGAAGTGGGTGTCGGCAAGACGACCGTCGTTAACGCCTTTATCGATCTCTTCCAGCCATCACTTGAAGTCGCCTTCGTATTTAGCACCAAGTTTCCGTTTGAACAGCTCCTATACCTCATCTGTAAGGATTTCGGTTTGGCAGTCGATGGTATGAATAAAGCCCAAATGCTCCTTACCCTGAGCGATTTTCTCGTAAACTTGGAGACATGGGATAAGAAGCTGCTTCAAATCATGCTCATCGGCCAACCCGAACTTGAAGCAATTCTCAACATGGAGGATTTGCGTCAGCTGAAGCAGCGCATCCCCGGAGTATGCAGAATATCGATACTGAGCCGGGACGAATTGGTTAGTTACGTTAATTATAGGCTCGAAGTCGTAAGCAGTATGAACGGAGGGCCGCAGTTCACAGAGGACTCGTTCAATGAAATCTATCATTACTCTGGCGGTATTCCTCGTCTCATCAACCTCCTCTGTGATAGAGTTCTCCTGATTGGTTTCGTCGCGAACACGCGGATTATTGACGGTCGTATTGTACGCGAAGGCATCAGAGATATAGAGACTCCAGATATTACGTTACACAGGCGGTTCAAAAGGTAGTAATCAAATTGTATTAAATATGGTATTGAAAAGAATTGAAAGAGGAGCTTTCCCGTGAGCAAGATTTACGATGCCCTTCGCAGGGCAGAGAGAGACAGAAAGAAGCCCGGAAAGGGAACAAGTCGAAGACCGGCACGCAGCAGAAGACGTAAGGGCGGACATGGTCACGTGTTCCTCAGGGGCATAGATGAGGAATTCCGACGCTCACTCTTGACTCTCAGGAATTCTATTGATTCCGAGATGAAGCAAAAGGAATCTCGTGTCATTATGTTCACCAGTGCTGTTAAGGGCGAAGGCAAAACAACGATCATTGCTTCTCTCGCAAGGATTCTCACTCTCGGAGAATCTGAGAGGATTCTGCTCGTTGACTGTTCCGTACTGAATCCTGAGCTCCACCAACTCTTCGGGATAAAGAAGGAAAGAGGCATACTCGATTACCTTGCTGGGGATATTTCCCTCCAGGATGCTATTCATACGCTTGACGAAGGAGTTCTTGATCTGATTCCACTTGGTACCATAAAGGGTGAGGATGCTACTCAGCCGCTCTTCAATTCGGAGAGAATGGAACTCTTCATCAAGGAGGTAGTCGGAGCGTATCATTACGTTTTAATAGATTCGTCGTCGATTCTGGAAGCACCCGTCACACCGATCATCGCTTCGTATGCCGATGGTGTCGTCATGGTTGTTAATGCGGGAAAAACGAGGCGGGAAGTGATCAAGAGAGCAATACTATCGGTAGAAAAATTCGATGGCAATTTCATTGGGACTATTCTCAACAAGAAGAAGTACTATATTCCTGAGTTTATCTACAGGCGGGTTT
>SMTZ1_10006575_pt1 | contig 15728 bp, 19 predicted proteins | sample DeeMarSWOR136_30_FD_25667 | JGI IMG/M metagenome (IMG submission 25667)
AGCAACAAGAAACCCGGTATCTGCCAGATACCGGGTTTCTCAGCCTACCGATGAGGCGATGGCTCTCATATGCGGGTCTCCTTTGTCCACGGGTGAAAACCGTGGTAGAATGCTCTGGCCAATGGCGAAACGGGTTGGGATCGAAGAATATCGGTTGACCCAACACGCTCGAAGCCAGATGGCCCGCCGTCAAGTCACCGAGTCCGACGTTGCCAGGGTTCTGGCCGCGCCAGAACAAACCGAAGAGGTGCGGAAAGGCCGCGTCGTGTACCAGTCTCGAATGGCGTTTGGCGAACCATCCAAGAGCGGTCTGCTTCGAGTGTTCGTTGATATTGACCGGGAGCCACCGGAAGTGGTGACGGTGTACCGTACGAGTAGGATCGCCAAGTACTGGAGGGATGAACCGTGAAGGTGATATACGATCGTGAGACCGATACGCTGACCATTGTCTTTTCTGATGGTCCCGTTGCCGAGAGCGACGAAGACAAGCCAGGCGTGATCTTGGACTATGACGCCTCAGGCAATCTGGTCTCCCTTGAAATCCTTGACGCTTCGCGACGCGTTACCCTGCCTAGTCGCATCGAGTATCAGGTGGCCATGTCCCAGTAGCTTGGGGGGAGAAGTCTGATACACGTACAGAGCTAGCTTCTTAGATAGGTGCAGTCAGAAACCCGGTATGTGCCAGATACCGGGTTTCTAAGCTTACCGGCCTATGCGCGGCACGTTGATCTCCAGGTCGGAAAGCGGGTACGACGAGCAGGGGTGGATGTAGCCGAGCTGTCGGTCGGCGGCCCTGCGCCAATCGCTGTCCGGCACAACGTACACATCCTCGGAGAGGAGCAGCGACCGGCAGAAGCCGCATTCCCCAGAGCGGCACTGCGAGGGTGGCGCCAGGTTGGCCCGTTCCATGGCGATCAGCACGCTCTCCGTCGCCCTGGCTGGTATCTGCGTGCTGGCATCCCCGATGTGCACCTTTAGCTGGATTGTCTTGTCCGCAGCCTATGGCTGGTTCTGCTGCCGGTGTTTCGTGAACTGTGGTTCAGCTACCTGGGAGATGGTCTGGGGCAGGCAACGAGGCGATATCAGCGCGCAGTTTGTCGGCTCGCCGCTCGTCGCCCTGCTCCACCTTGAAGGCCAGCTCGGTGGCCAGTTGGGCCAGTCTCCCCAGCCGTCGCGCCTCCGCGAGGCCGTGCCGGGACCAGGCCTGCCACCGCGCCGCCAGCCGTCGCCGGTAGGAGCCGATCATATCGTACTCTTCCTGGCTGATCAGCCCGCTCAAGACCTCGCTTTTCAGGTGCGTGGCGATCCATCGCTTCTCCTGCTGCCAGGCCAGGGCCATCACCACAAACACAACCGTCACGCCAGCCCAGTCGCTGACCAGACTCAGCAGTATGCTGAAGCACGTGACGCTGGTGAGCGTGGCGAACAGGTTGTGGATGCCATGTAGGACCATTGCTCCCAGCAGGCCCAGTGGTGCCATGATCCAACTCTGGCAACCCGCCCTTGCCGTGCGCACATAGCCCAGCGCTGCGCCAAAGACGGAGGTGAACAGCGCGTGGTTCAGACCAAAGACGAAAGAGCGCAAGAAAAGAGCGAGCGTCAGGCCCTGCGCCCCGAGGGCGTGCAAGCTCCGCGAAAAGTACAGGACGTTCTCGGTCATGGCAAAGCCAAAGCCGATGGTCGCGCCGTAGATAATGCCGTCCAGCACGTTGTCGAATTCGTGGCGGTAGAGCAAAAAGAGCAGAAAGACGGCCAGGCCCTTGGCAGCTTCCTCGACCACCGGCGCCAGCACCGAGCTGGACATCAGCTCGAATGTGCCCTCGCTCAATGTAGCCAGCGGTTCTCCCAGCGCCCGCTCAGCGAATAGGGAGGCGACGATCGCTGGTACCGCGCCCCACACAAAGGCCACCACCAGCAGGCGGCGTGGCTCCTTTTCGTAGCGGTCGAACCACCACAGGATCAAAACGTAGACCACGGTCGGGATCACCGCTGCCAGCACAGAGACCAGCAAGGCCGTGGTGCCGCCCACGCTACATCCTCATGCGTTTTCGGATCTTGGCCCAGGTGGAGAACCAGTGCACGTGGGGCAGGCTGAGGCCGCCGCCCACTTTCCCCTTCGATAGGTTGCGCAGGAAGCTGGCAGCATCTGTGAATGGCAGCATTTCTACGTAAGCTTGGCCAATCTCAGCAGCGGTGTGTGCACCACTGCCCGCACCAGCTGGAAGGTCGTGTGCCTGCGCAAAGCGTACCGCTCGCGCGTTGTCCTGAGGTCGCATCACGCGGGCATTCAGCACCTCGATGGCATCCACGTGATCCAAGACCTCCATCAGCGCACGTTCGTTCAGTCTCGCCTGGCGGATGCTCTCAAACGGGTGTGGGATGTAGACCAAGCCGCCCTGCTCCTGGATGCGCGCCACTGTCTGCGCGGGCGTGAGCCCTGGGGGAATGAGCTCGCGCAGGAACAGACCAGCGATCTCACCTTCGGTTGTGTAGATCTCCTCGCCCACAATAACCGCGAACGGGGCCAGCGCCTGCAGAGCCAATGCCCCTTCGATGGCATTGTGATCGAGAACAGCCAGGGCACCTAGGCCCTGGCGCTGAGCAGCGGCGATCACGTCTTCCAGAGAGACGAGACAATCCTTGGAATAGCAGGTGTGCACGTGTAGATCGACCTTGATCGTCGCTGCATCCACCTGGGCGGAATGGAGCATTGCTGCGTTGTCTTGTTTCATCTTCAAAAGCCTATATCTCCACTACCTGCATGCGCTGCGGGATGAGCACGTTGTCCATTCCCAGAGCACGGATGCCTTCGGCCAACGCCTGGCAAGCTTCCAGGTCGCCGTGCACCGAGAACACCTGTTTTAGTCGCTGGTCATCCATGAGGCGGCGGATGTAGGCCAGCAACTCGTTTCTGTCGGCGTGGGCGCTGTAGCCTTGAATCGACCTGATCTGAGCATCTACTCGGTATCGGTCGCCGAAGATGGGCACTTCTTTCTGGCCATCCAGGATCTTGCGACCCAGCGTGTTCTCTACCTGGAACCCCACGAACAGCACCGTATTGCGCGGGTCGCCGATGTGATGCTTGAGGTGGTGCAGGATGCGGCCCGCCTCGCACATTCCCGAGGCACTGATGATGATACAAGGGCCCTCAAAGTCGTTCAGCGCCTTGGACTCTTCCACTGAGCGTGTGTAGTGCAGACGATAGAAACCGAAAGGATCCTCGCGGTTCTGCAAAAAGCTCATCACTTCGGCGTCGTAGCATTCGGGGTGCAGGCGGAAGATTTCGGTCACGTTGACCGCCAGCGGACTGTCCACGTATACGGGCATATCGGGCAAGCATTCGCTGACGATCAGCTTGTGCAGGTCGAACACAATCTCCTGTGTGCGCCCCACAGCAAAGGACGGAATGATGACCTTGCCGCCGCGATCGTGCGTGATATGGATGATCTCAGATAGAATGGCTTGAGCGTAGAGTGGGCTTTCGTGCTCGCGCGCACCATAGGTGCTCTCAGTAATCACATAGTCCACATCGTGGACCGTTTCTGGATCGCGGATGATGGGCAAGCCCCTACGCCCCAGGTCGCCCGTGAAACAGAGCCGGTAGCTGCGGCCGCTCTCTTCTACATCCAGTACGGTGATGGCGGAACCCAGGATGTGTCCAGCGTCATAGAACGTGGCCTGCACGCCTGGGGCCACGTTGAACGGACGACGGTAGTTGATGCTGACAAAGCCGTCCAGGCTGGCCCGCGCGTCGGCGACGGTGTAGATAGGTTCTACTGGGGGCAACCCTCTTCTCTTGCGCCTCTTGTTTACGTAACGTACGTCGCTTTCCTGGATATGGCCCGAGTCCAGCAGCATCGCACTGCACAGATCGCGCGTGGCAGAGGTGGCGTAGATGTTGCCCCTGTAGCCGCTCTTGACCAAGTTGGGGATGTTGCCGCTGTGGTCTATGTGCGCGTGGGAGAGGATGACCGCATCAAGTTGATGGCCATCAAAGGGCAGGTTGCGGTTTCGCTCATACGTCTCCCGGCGGCGCCCCTGAAAAAGCCCGCAATCCAGCAGGATTCGCGAGCCGTTGACCTCCAGCATGTGCATGGAGCCGGTCACCGTTTGCGCGGCGCCCATGAACGTGATCTTCAAGATTTTCTCCTTGCCCTTCCGCAGCGCAGATCGCGGAGCTGAGATGGTTCCTCCTGGATAGCTCAGCGATCTCTCGCCTCGGAACAGTCATCGCCCTAGTGGGGAACACACAAGAGGGGGAACCTCGTCTTCAGGCCAAGTGAAAATAGCACGAAATCACACGTTTGTCAAAGCTGCGTCCCAGCCTGGCACGGGCTTGGCCTGCCGGGGCGCTCAAGGCCTGGTCAAATGCCAGGCTTTGAGGATGGGCCCAACCGCGACCGAAGTTTGCAGGAGGCAGACGCCGCGGCGGTCGCGGAAAGGGTATGAGACGTAGCAAGCAAGACGGGAGCACCGGCCCTGCAAACCGCGTCTGCTCTCGAGATGTGGCCACCAGCCTATGTCTGAGACGCCTTAGGGGGCTGCGCTGTGGCTGATTGACCACGTAAATGGGATATAGCGACCGGTTAGGGTGTACGATGCGAGTATCTTGCTCCTGCTGCAGGCCCCAGGTCACTGAGAAAGCTCGTCCTCAGCGAGAAAGGATCTTCTGTGCGACGCAATGACCACTTCTTGTGGTCATTCTTTGGCCAAACGGGCTATTCAGGGACTGTACTCTAGGTGCGTGATTTGACTTTCGGAGCACATAGCGTATAATTGTCTCGCAATTCTGAACAAGGGCGCAGCTGATGCAGGAAGATGAGATTCGAAACCTGGTGCGCAGCGCCGTGCAGAAGGCCTTGCAGGGCGATTCCTCCCCTTCACCTCAACAACGCCACACGGTCACCGACCGCAAGTTGGTCACCGAGTCGGACGTGCGGGATCTGGCGCGCGGAAGCCAGGTCGTGGTGTCTGCTGATGCGCTGATAACGCCATTGGCCCGTGACGCGGTCATCGAACGACAGCTCAAGATTACCCGCGAGGGGCCGGGCAGCCCCCCTTCAGTTGCACCTGCATCAAGTCCCCGTTCCCTGCAGCAAGCGGCCAGTCCAGAGAAGACGGTGGCCTTGGGAGCGGATCACGGCGGGTTCGCTCTGAAGGAAGCTCTCAAAAGCTACCTACAGGAACTGGGCTATGTGGTATTGGACTGTGGGACGCACAGCACCGACTCCGTGGACTATCCAGACTTTGCCTATGCCGTGGCCAGGTCAGTGTCTGACGGTCGGGCATCGCGGGGCATCATGGTCGATGGAGCTGGCATTGGCTCCTGTATGGCTGCCAACAAGGTCCCGGGCGTTCGTGCTGCCATGTGCTACGATCTGTCGACGGCACTCAACAGCCGCGAGCACAACGATGCCAACGTGCTGACGCTGGGCGGGGGCCTCCTTGGCGTAAACCTGGCGCGGCAGATTGTCCAGACCTGGCTAGACACCGCATTCGGCGCTGGGCGGCACGCACGCCGTGTGGACAAGATCATGGCCATCGAGCAGCGCTATCTCAAGAAATGAAACACGCTGGTCGGTAGTGGCGGCTTTGGTCCCTACTGCCTCCTGATCAACCGTGATTCGAGGGTGATATGACCACAGCAACTCCAGATATCGAGATTCTGGTCGAGCAGATCACACGTGAGGTTGTGGCCATGCTGCGCGTGCAGCAGGACAGCAGCGTCTGCACGCTGGCCATTGGCGGCACTTGTTCGAGCTGCATGTTATGCGTGGAGAAGCGCCCTGCGCTGGTGCAGCAGTTTGTAGATGCAGGCGCGGTGCGCCTGGGTGCTGCACCAGGGCTAGTGCGTGTGCCTGCTGGAGTCGCCCAGTACATTGACCACACATTGCTCAAACCGGAGGCTACTGCTGATCAGATTGCCACACTCTGCGCCGAGGCCCGTGAACATCACTTTGCTGCTGTCTGCGTCAACCCGTGTAACATACGGCAGTGCACTGAGCTCTTGCGCGGCAGCGACGTGCACGTTTGCAGCGTGGTCGGCTTCCCACTGGGCGCGACGCTGCCGGAGGTGAAAGCTTACGAGACTGAGCGAGTCATTTGGGATGGCGCGACCGAGATAGACATGGTAATCAACATCGGGGCCCTCAAAGGCGGGGACTATGCGTTGGTGCAACGCGACATTGAGGCCGTGGTGCATGTGGCACATCGCAACCGTGCCCTGGTCAAAGTGATCATTGAGACAGCTCTGCTGACCGATGACGAGAAGGTCAAGGCCTGTACCCTGGCCAAGGCAGCCCAGGCCGACTATGTCAAAACATCGACAGGGTTTGGACCTGGCGGTGCCACGCTGCACGACGTGGAGCTGATGCGGCGCACCGTCGGTCCCGAGATGGGGGTGAAGGCTGCAGGCGGCATCCGTGATTATGAGACTGCGCAGAAGATGATCACTGCCGGTGCGACCCGTCTTGGTGCCAGCGCTGGCGTCAAGATCCTGCGCGAGGCTGAGGAGAAATAGCTCAAGAGTGACTGGGTCCGGGTTCAGAGTGTGTCGGAATCTGCTGATCGGCTTGTCGCTGCTCAGCCTTTGCCTGATTGCACCGCGTACAGTGGGGGCTGATGGACCGATTCAGTTGCTGTCCTCGACGACGCGCAACAACTTTCCGGAGGAGCTCTTTTTCGACATTGCCGTGGCCGACGATGTGAGTCCAATTGTGTCCATTCAGCTGATCTTTCGCCAGCGCGGTGAGCCTTCGGACACCTTCGCCCGGCCCGATTTCGACCCTGGCCACCACGTTGAGGCTACCTACCGGTGGTACACGAAGAACATCTCGGTTCCGCCAGGAATTCCCATCGAATATCACTGGGTTATTGTGGATGAGGTGGGCAACCAGCTGCGCACCGATCCGGAGACTGTGTACTACGATGATGTGCGCTTTTCCTGGCACGTGCTGGCGAACGACGAGGTAGCTGTTTTCTGGCAGGCGGGCGGCGAGCAGGTAGGTCAGAAGCTTTTTGACTCTGCTGTGGCCGCGTTGCAGCGGCTATCGGCCGCGACAGGGGCAGTAGTCGAATACCAGATCCGCATCATCATGTATGCCAGCCGCGAGGCGTTCCGTTCGGCTTTTCCCTATCTCAACCAGTGGGTGGGTGGTGAGGCTTTCAGCAGGGCGTCGGTCATTGTTGGCTATGCCGAATCAGGAGGTTCCAGCCTCAACTGGGCCGTGGAACAGGTCATCCCGCACGAAATCTCGCATATCCTCTTTTTTCAGGCCACTTTCCACCCTCACAGCAGCCCGCCCCGCTGGCTGAATGAGGGCCTGGCGATCCTTAATGAGGCCAGGTCTCACAGCGAGGAAATGGCACTGGTGCGGCAGGCCGTGCGAAGGGGTGAGCTGCTTTCGCTGGGGGAGATCAGCGGCGGCTTCCCGGCGGACGAGCGGAAGGCTGCACTCTCGTATGCGGAGAGCTTGAGCGTGGTCGGGTTCATCCTGGAGCGCTACGGTGCAGACGCAATGGCCACTTTTCTGGAGGCTTTCAAGGATGGCAAAGCCACCGCGGCGGCTGTGGATCACGCCTTTGGCCTTTCCCTGGAAGAGCTCGAAAACGAGTGGAGGGAGTACCTGAGCCAGTTGTCTCCAGTGGAGACGGAATTGCCTCCTCTCCCTGTGCGGATCCCGAGGAGCTTTGTTCCTACGCTCTTGGGAGGGGGGCTACTATGCTGTGTCGGGGTGTTCTTTGTCGCCGCGTTTGTCTTGGGCTTTGTAGTGTTAAAGCGGCTGAGGACGTAGAGAGCATTACGCGTTTTGTCAATAGAGAGGAGGTGCTGTATTGGTAGACCTGCGTGCATACGTATTTCTGGATGCCTTGCAGCCACAAATGGCAGCGTTCATCGGCTCAACGGCACGTGGCTTCTTGCCGGTGGTGGGCGATGCCTCCCTGTGGGTGGAGATATCACCGGGCATCGAGATCAACCGCATGACCGACATTGCGGTCAAGGCAACCAATGTAAAGCCTGCCGTTCAGGTGGTAGAGAGACTGTTTGGTTTGTTGGAGGTGCACTCCGCTTCGCAGGCAGATGTGCGCGATGCCGGCAGGGCCATCCTCGATGCGCTGGATCTGAATCCAGAAGATCGCTGGAAGCCAGAGATCCAGTCTAGTCAGATTATTCGGCACGTGGATGACCATCATGCTCAGCTGGTGAACCGCAACCGGAATGGCATGATGTTGATCCCTGCACAGACGCTGTACATCATGGAGGTGGCTCCTGCAGCCTACGCTGCCCTGGCTGCAAACGAAGCCGAAAAGGCGGCGGAGATCAACATTGTGGAGGTACGGCCTTTTGGCTCTTACGGGCGCGTCTATCTTGGCGGCGAAGAGAGAGATATCATGGCTGGTTACGGTGCAGCCGTAGCAGCCATAGAGGGCATCACTGGCCAGACGATGCAGGCGAAGAAACGCGAATAGACTCGTTAAGGAGGACACGTAACAATGGCAGAAGCATTGGGCATGATCGAGACCCGAGGGTTCGCTGCGATGGTGGAGGCGTCAGATGCCATGGTCAAGGCGGCCAAGGTCGAACTGGTCAGCTACGAGAAGATCGGCGGAGGATATGTCACTGCGATCGTGCGCGGTGACGTTGCTGCGGTCAAGGCTGCTGTGGAAGCAGGCGTGCGCGGCGCAGAAAAGGTCGGCGAGATCATTTCAGCGCACGTCATCGCCCGCCCGCATGTCAACATCGACCTGGTGCTGCCCCTGGGTCGCACTGAGCAGGCGATGAAGGAGATTGAGGGATAAGAGGAAGCCAGGCGGGAGAAATGCTCCTCTCTGACTTGATAGAATCTCTCCTCCAGTGAGGAGGTGCGATGCTAATTGGCAAAATTGTTGGCACTGTGGTCTCGAACCGCAAGGATCCCAAGGTCGAGGGCTTTAAGTTCATGCTGGTGAAGAACGTCGATGTTGACCTCGAGGAAACCGGGGCCTACGTGGTAGCTGCCGATGTCGTGGGTGCAGGGATAGGCGAGTATGTTCTCTATGCCACCGGCAGCTCTGCCCGGCAGACGGTTCGCACCGACCGGCGCCCTATCGACGCTGTCATCATGGCCATCATTGACCAGTGGGAAATTGGTGGCCAACTACGGTACCACAAGTACCGTGAAGTCGACTAGGCTAAGAGGGCATGATGGAGATCGATGAGCGGCGCATCCATTCGATTGTAGAGCGCGTACTTGCTCAGTTGGATCAGGCTGCGGGTACATCAGCCGTAGAACGGCCATCACAGGCTCCGGTGAAACCTCCGCCGGGCACTGAAATGGGCGTCCCTTCGGGACAAGATGGCATCTTCCCCGATGTGGACATGGCGATTGCGGCGGCTGAAGTTGCCTTCCGTACGCTGGACGGCATGCCGCTGGCGGTGCGTGCTCGCCTCATCGAGGCCATGCGAAAGGCCGCACAGGACGACGCCGAGCTGCTGGCCCGCATGGCTCGTGAGGAGACTGGCATGGGCCGGTTGGAAGACAAGGTCAATAAGAACCTCCTGGTGGCCAAGAACACGCCAGGAATCGAAGACCTGCGCCCACTCGCCTGGACCGGCGACCGCGGGCTGACCTTGGTGGAACGTGCACCCTACGGTGTCATCGGCGCGATCACGCCCAGCACCAATCCAACGTCTACAATCATCTGCAACGCTATCGGCATGATCGCAGCCGGCAACAGCGTCGTCTTCAACGCGCATCCTGGGGCCAAGGAATGCTGCGCCCACACGATACAGATGCTCAACCGTGCGATCGTTGCTGCCGGGGGGCCACCCAATCTGCTCACTGCTGCGCGTGAACCTACGATCGAAAGCGCCCAGCGGCTCATGAAACACCCAGGCATTCGCCTGCTGGTGGTGACCGGCGGCCCGGGTGTAGTGCGCGTGGCCATGAACAGCGGTAAGAAGGCGATCTGTGCTGGTCCTGGCAACCCGCCAGCGGTGGTCGATGAGACGGCGAGTATCGATGATGCGGCAAAGGGGATCATCACCGGCGCTTCATTCGACAACAATGTGGTATGCGTGCTGGAGAAGGAGATCGTGGCAGTGGCCTCGATCGCGGATCAACTCAAGGCGGCAATGAAGGTACATGGGGCGCATGAGATCACTTCGTGGCAGATGAAACGACTGGAGAAGGTGATATTCCACGAGGTACGCGAGCCGCCTGAGGAAAGCGTAGTCAACAAGGCCTGGGTCGGGCGCGATGCCAAGCTGATTCTTAAGGAGATCGGCATCGCCGTGGGTGACGAGATCAAGCTCGCACTTGTGGAAGTGGATCGCAACCACCCATTGCTGTGGACCGAGCAACTGATGCCCGTGATGCCTCTGGTGCGCGCCGGCAGTGCTGATGAGGCCATTGAACTGGCCATCGCCCTGGAGGGAGGTCGTAGACACACGGCCGTGATGTGGTCCAAACACGTGGATCACCTCAGCCGAATGGCCCGCGAGATCAACTGCAGTATCTTCGTCAAGAATGGCCCTTCACTGGCTGGTCTTGGCTTCGGTGGAGAGGGGTACACTTCCTTCTCCATCGCCAGCCCCACGGGTGAGGGCGTGACCTCGGCCAAGGATTTTGGCCGGGTGCGCCGCTGCACCTTGGTGGATTCGTTCAGGATCGTGTAGGTGCCCAAGGCATGATGCACTGTGCAAGATCCAGGCTCCAGGATAGGGACAGGCAGGTCTGCTGGGTAAGCCTGCATCTTGGGTCCTGGAACTCGTATGCTGGTTCCGAAGGATTGAACTGGTGGCGAATGACATCGTAGAGAAGGTCAAGGCTGCCGGCGTGGTCGGGGCAGGGGGCGCTGGCTTCCCCACGCATGTCAAGCTGTCAGCACAAGTGGATACAGTGATCGCCAATGGTGCAGAATGCGAGCCCCTTCTGCATGCCGATCAGCACCTGATGGCCCGCTATCCGAAGGTGATTGTGCAGGGGCTGCGCCTGGCCATGCAGGCCACTGGCGCGCCACGTGGAATCATTGCTCTGAAGGAGGAATACAGAGGTGCGGTCGATGCCCTTCGGCGGGCGACAGACGGCGACAAGAGCATCTCCTTGCATCTACTTGGCAGCTTCTACCCGTCTGGTGACGAGTTCATCCTCGTCTACGATGTTCTGGAGCGCATGGTCCCGGAGGGCGGCATCCCGCTTGAAGTTGGGGCAGTGGTCAGCAATGTGGGTACGCTCTTCAACGTAGCGCGTGCGGCCGAGAACGTTCCTGTCACACATCGTTACCTCACCGTGACCGGCGAGGTCAGGCATCCAGCCACGCTTCGCGTTCCGGTTGGCACTTCCTTCGCTCAGGTGGTGGACTGGGTGGGTGGCACAACGGATGGGGGCGGGCGCTTGACACCGCAGGAGCTCGTGTTCGTTGCTGGAGGAGCGATGATGGGACGGATCGTGCAGTCAACGGACGTGGTGACCAAGACCACGGGCGGGTTGTTGGTTCTGCCAGCGGATAATGCAGTGGTGCGCTGGATGACCAGGCCACTGGCTAATGCGGTCCGTCGTGGGCGGTCCATCTGTGACCAGTGTCGTGATTGCACCGACCTCTGCCCACGGTACCTCTTGGGTCATGCCCTGCAGCCGCATGAGATCATGCGCTCCATCAACTACGGTCTGGAGCAGCCGACGCACATTGTCACGGCTGCCGTGCTGTGCTGCGAGTGCCGTCTATGCGAGGCTTACGCCTGCCCGCTGGACCTCTCGCCGATGTCCTACTACCGTGCTGTGAAACGCAAGCTCAGCGAGGCTGGCTGGAAGAATACGGTGCACCGACGCAGAGATGTGTCGTCGCACGACATGTTCCGCTACCGACGTGTTCCCATGAACCGCCTGATCGACAAACTGGGTCTCGCTGCCTATCGTGACTATGCCGTGCCCCTGAATGAGCAAGATCGACGGCCGGATCAAGTGCGTATTCCACTGAAACAGCATATCGGCGCGGCTGCAACGCCCACGGTGAAGAAGGGCGCCAAAGTCAAAAGCGGCGATCTGATCGCTTCCATCCCGGATGGCGAAATGGGTGCGATGGTACACGCGTCGATCGCCGGCAGGGTGGCAGAGGTGACTGAGAAACACATTCGCATAGAAGCTAGTTAACGGTTGACGGTTATCGGTGGGGGGAGAATGGCGCAGGTCTACGAGGGCATCGTTGCCTGGCAGCGTGCGGATGATCTGGCAGTAAGTATCTGTGGGGCGACAGAAGAGTTCCCTCGTTCGGAACTCTGTGGGCTTGTCTCCCAGATGCGGCGTGCGGCTGTCTCAGTACCTGCGAATATCGCCGAAGGCTCTGCGAGGCAGTATCTCAAGCAATACCTGCACTTTTTGCATCCTGCAAGGTCTTCTCTCACCGAGTTAGCCTATCATAGCCACCTCCGCCGACGTCTGGGTTTCGTGGATGAATCCGCGGCGGCCAAACTGAGCCACATGCGGGATGTTGCCAGTCCCCCGCTGTATGGCCTGATCAGCTGGGTGGAGGAACAGATCGAGAGCGGCCAAGTTCTGAACCGCAAGCCTGTAGGCTAATCGGAGCCGACAACCGATAACCGTTGACTGATCTTGAGGTGTACCATGCAACCAGCCATTGGTCTAGTGGAAACGAACAGCATCGCTATTGGCATAAGAGTAGGTGATGCCATGGTTAAACGTGCGCCGGTGAATCTCTTGGAGTCGCGCACGGTGTGCCCGGGCAAGTACATCGTGCTGGTGGGCGGGGACACGGGCCCGGTTGGTGAAGCGATGGAATCGGGCCTCGAGGCTGGCGGTGATGCTGTCGTCGATCGGCTCTTCCTACCGAACGTGCACCTCTCGGTGTTTCCGGCTATTGCCGGCGCAGTGGAGATGGAAGAGGTCGAAGCTCTGGGCGTAATCGAAACCATTAGCGTAGCTTCCACCATCGTTGCAGCAGACGCTGCGGCCAAGGCGGCAGCAGTGACGCTGACGGAGATTCGCCTGGCCAATGGACTGGGCGGCAAGTCTTTCGTACTGATCGTCGGCGACGTGCCGAACGTGGAAGCGGCGGTTGACGCAGGCGTCGATGTGATCAAAGACGAGGGTCTGCTCATCCGCTTTGTAGTGATTCCGCAGCTGCACGAAGACATGCGGCAGAAGATTGTGTAGCGGGATACGAGATGCAACTAGCGCGCGTGATTGGTACCGTCATTGCCAGTGAGAAACACGAGGCATTGGTAGGCGTGAAGCTGCTCATTGTGCAGCCGCTCACGCCGGATGAGAAGCCAACAGGGCGGCCGGTCATAGCCGCCGATGGCACAGCCATGGCTGGGCCCGGCGAGATCATCTGTATGGTTGGCGGGCGCGAAGCGGCGATGGTGCTAGAACGATGGTTCACGCCGGTCGACCATGGTATTGTGGGCATTGTGGACGATATCTACGTCGCTGTGAGCGCGGTTCCAGAGTAGTCTTGGCATGGGAGTCAACCGTTGTTTCTGGGCAAAGTAATTGGCAACATCGTCTCGACCATCAAGCTGAAGGACTATGGGGGGTTCAAGCTGCTGCTTGTACAGCCCGTATACCCCGAGGGCACGCCCTGGAAAGACCCCGTAATCTGCATAGACATCGTGGATGCCGGGGTAGGTGAGACCGTGCTCTATGTCGATGAGGGCAATTCTGCACGCCAGCTACTGAACCTCGAGCCGGTCGGTGCAGTCCGCGCGGTGATCGTGGGCATCGTTGACGAGATCCAGTGGCAGGGCGACGACGGCACCCTCCAATCCAGGATGCCACCTCATGATTCCTGACCCTCCAGGAGAAGACCTCCTTGACCACATACGCTGAACGCCAACAAGAGGCTGCTCTGCGCGAGGAGATAGTTCGCGTCTGTCGCCTGGTTTGGGAGAAGGACTGGGTGGCAGCCAGCGACGGGAATGCCTCTGTGCGCATCGGTAGAGAGCACCTGCTGGTGACGCCCAGTGGCTTGAGCAAGGGCTTCCTCTCGCCATCAGACGCGGTGCTGACGGATCTGGAGGGCAAGCCTGTGCGTTCTTTTTACAGTGGCACGGCGCGCACACCTACCTCGGAAATCGAGTTGCACCTGGAGGTCTACCGGCAGCGTCCTGACGTGGGCGCTGTCCTCCACGCTCATCCGCCTACCGCCACCGCATTCACCATCGCTGGTGTGTCACTGGCGCAGTGCGTATTGCCTGAGGTGGTCGTGAACCTGGGTTCGATACCCACCACCGCTTACGCTACCCCCTCCACTGTGGCAGGAGCGGAAGTCATCCGCGAACTGATCCACGACCACGATGCGCTGATCCTTGATCGCCACGGCACGGTGACCGTGGGCTCCACCCTGTTTGATGCCTATATGAAGCTGGAGAAGGTGGAACACCTGGCGCGCATTACGCTGACGGCACGTCAGCTGGGCAGAGTTGGACTGCTGCCTCAGGAAGAGGTGCGCAAGCTGGTGGAGATGCGCCGCAAGAAGCTGGGGCTGCCGCCTGACTATGAGGGTCCAGGGTGCGTCTTGTGCGGTGCGTGCGGGCGCGAAGCCAGTGGTGGGGATGTTGCGGATGAGGAACTTGTGCGCCAGGTGGCCACAAGCGTAGCTCGTGAGCTGCGCAAGCAATTGTCGTAGCTGACCTGGCCAGAAGACCGGTTTCTCCGTCTCACAGGGGGAGAAGGAATATTGCCCGATCGTGAGCGAGTCTATCGCACGGAAGGCGTTGTGCTCAGGCGCAGCGACTTTGGTGAAGCTGACCGCCTGCTGACTGTCTTCACCCCCTTCATGGGCAAGTTGCGCCTGCTGGCCAAAGGGATACGCAAGCCTACAAGCCGCAAGGCCGGCCATCTTGAGTCATTCACACGCACGCAGCTGCTCGTTGCCCGGGGCCGCAATCTGGACATTATCACTCAGGCGGAGACCATCGAACCCTACGTGGGCCTTCGCCAGGACCTTTGGCGGATGAGCCATGCCTACTACGTCGTGGAGTTGGTGGATCGCTTCAGTGAAGAGCATGTTGAGAACCGTGCGCTCTATCTCCTGCTCTGCGACGTACTGAGCTGGATTGGACAATCGACCAATCTAGCGCTTACGATGCGCTTCTTTGAACTGCACCTGCTGGACGTGTCGGGATATCGCCCACAGCTGTTCCAGTGCCCGCACTGCAATGCCTCCCTTGAGCCGGTCACCAACTTTCTCTCATTGGAAGCAGGTGGGGTGCTTTGTCCACGCTGCGGCGATGGCCAGGCAGAGGCGAGGCCCATCTCGCTAGCAGTGCTCAAGGTGCTACGCTACCTGCAGACCCGTGGGTACGCAGAGTGCGCCCGGCTGCAGCTACGTCGCTCCACCCACTACGAACTGGAAGATGTGCTGCAAAAGTACCTGGTTCATATCTTGGAGCGTAGGCTCAAGTCTGTCGAATTCCTAGACATCCTTCGCCGTGGCGGGTGGACACCCGGTGAAGAGTGATCCAGTAGTGCGCCATCAACAATCGAAGAATCCCCCTCAGAGCGCTCGCCCCGAAACACCTCGCATAGTGCCAGCAGGATAGAACCTGGATCTGGCAACCTCTACTGGCTTTCTTGTTAGATGACAGAATACTGGTTCTTTTCAGCTTGCCTGGCTCTTTGGTATAATACGGTCCAAATCGGGGCATAGGGGCAAGCCATGGATCCTCTGGAACGCATTTTCGATCGCACAGTAGCCGAAGTCATTGTCAGAGAGGAACTCGAGGAGAG
>SMTZ1_10012776_pt1 | contig 15726 bp, 13 predicted proteins | sample DeeMarSWOR136_30_FD_25667 | JGI IMG/M metagenome (IMG submission 25667)
CGCTCTTTTGGGAGCAGTCCCGCATGATGGAAGGCAACTCCATGCTTCACCACTCTTCGGAGATCACGATGCCCACCCTTAATGGAACTTAATCTTTTTTCCAGTGATTTACTCACGATCTTCTCATTTTCTTCAAGATATTTATCAACCACCAGTTTGATATTGTCTGAAGATTGCTGTGCCGTTTTTCTTCTATTTACAAAAATGAGCACCTGTCCCTCTTTTTCTAAAGTAGCTTTCACTAATTTTCTTATCGTGGAGTCTTTATTCTGACTGATTTCGATTTTATAATGAAGTGGGACAGGACGATCATCGGATTTGATAAGGGTGGTATGATTTCCTAGTGAAGAAAGCCATGCATTAAAAAATTCTGGATTCGCAATTGTAGCTGAAAGTCCTATAAGTTGTGGATTATGGAGGAACTCATTTAGCCGAACTATTAACGACTCTAATCGTGAACCTCTATCAGATTCTCCTATAATGTGGATCTCATCGATAATAATGCTGGAAATATCAAAAATCCACTCTTTATCGTAGAAATTCCGCAAGATACTGTCGCATTTTTCATATGTAGTGACTATCAGATCTGCTTTTTCTAGTTTGGAATCGTCTACATCATAGTCTCCTATAGAAAGCTCTACTTTTATACCAAATCGGCTATAACTTCTCTTAAAGTGCATATATTTTTCGGTGGCAAGGGCTTTATAGGGTACAAGATAGACTGATTTACCGTACTTTTGAAACACATTATTTATGGCACAGACCTCACCGATCAAAGTCTTTCCGCTTCCAGAAGGAGCACATACTAAAAATGACTTGCGGAAGAATAGCCCCTGTTTGATGGCCTCTTTTTGAATATCCCTGAGGCTAAAAATTTTCCCTTCAAATAACACTCGTAAAATACGCTTATCTGGGATAAACTTGAAAATTTCTTTGTTATTATTATTTTCAATCTCTTTTTCCTTGATCTTATCAGTAAAATCGGTTATTGTAATCATGTCCACCTTAATACAATTAATATGGATTTGTCCACTTCTTCATGAGTTCTCGAAAAGTGGCAGAATCTCGTGAAATTTCAATGCTTTTGATGATTCCAATATTTCTCACTTTCAATTCCCGGCTAATATAACAAATAATAGCATGTAGTGGGTCACCGTGCAAGTGGATATGTGGAAAATGAAGATTATTATTCCCTTTATCTGTGATATTGACTTCTATTCCGATTGTTATCCTTTCACTACATAAAGGACATATGATATTTCGCGCTTTCCGCTTTACTTCTTTCACATTTTTAATTTTTCCAAATACAATTACAATAAGACATCACTTGATCTCATTATAGAGATCATATAGATTGACTTAATTTAAAGAAAAAAAGATGCTTTAAAGCCATTAAGATACATTAACTTGAATCAACTTTCGATGCAAGTATTTTATCACACATGTTTCATTTGAAGGGTATACAATTGAAAGTTCATGAATAAGAAGATAATAATTATTAATGTATCCAAACTAGATACATTAGTCTTTATTTTATAACGATTTCTTTAGATGATCATTTAAAAAATAGAAAAATAGTAGTCATCTAGAATGAAAGAAGATAAAAATCGTTTGATGGCAATTATCTTAGGAATAATAGGAATCATCTTTAGTTTCATTGGGATTATAGTAATCACTCTTTGGTATAGAATACCTCTTGAATCAAATCTCATTTTTTTGTTTATGGTGTATTTAAGTTTAACATTGGGTATAAGCGGTGTAATTTTGGGCGTAATTGGTTTGTTCCTAACCAAGATGAATATGGTTGCTTCAATAGGGGTGATTTTTGCGGTATTAAGTATTGCAATCTCTATTTTTTTGCAAATATTATTACATATCTATATTATCGCCTGTATTTTTTATGATTGAAAGAGTGAATTCCTCCCGACTATATTTACGCAAGAATGCGCACTTTCCAAGGGTATTAAGGGCAAGAAATTATAGTGTTAAAGTTAAAACTATCAAAGATAAAAATCCAGGGTTTATGGTGGGAACAATACATGATTGAAATTAGTGTTTCTTTTCACGATATAGATTCGTATACAAGAATACAAACCTGTTCTTTATAATTAAAAAGAATTCATTACTTCTGATTTTTTTTCTTTATAAATATAGAAATGATTCTTATATGATTTCTATGATCTTATTACAAGAAGAATCAGATCAAATAAAAAAAGAAGAGGAGAATTCTAATTCCTCTCAACCTGATCTAGATAACGAAACTATTTCTCTAAAACCAAGTATTGCAAAGGAAGATTTTACTGTAGTGAAAGGGATTGGGCCTCATCTTGCAGAAATTCTTAATAAAGCGGGGTTCACCTCGTTAAAGACCATAATAGATTCAACTCCTGAGACATTAGCTAATATAAGGGGTGTTGGTCAAGCCACCGCACGTAAGATTATCGAAGCATCTAAACAGTTTTTAAGGATAAAGAATTTGAACAACTTTTCACAAGTAAGAAAGGAGAGCAAGAAAGAAAATAAAAATAACACACTTTCATATTGTGACAAAAATGATGAAGATTTGTTGCTTTCTGCGAATTATTCCAATGAAAAACCTTGGTTTGAAGAGAATTTTAATTCTTCGCGATTAAAAGGTCCTACTAACAGACCAAAGCAAGTAAAAAAAGAGAATACAGATATTACAGAAAGTGATGACTCTGAATTTGATTTTAAGAATGAAAATGAAGAATCAGAAGATCTTCTAAGGGAAAACATTCAAGATATTACTGATATCAATAATGAAGCAGTAGATAGCCCGTTAAGGTTAGTTCCCAATGAAGCGGTTATATCTCCTGAGATGATGCGTGAGTCGGAATTTTCCCTACAAGAGATGGAATCCTCTTCTAAAGAGACTTTATCACAGGGACAGCTAGCTCAAATTTCTAAGGATGTGATTAAAAAGTTAGAAGTAGCTCAGTTTGATGTGGTTACCAAACTTCCTGAATTACGAGCAATCTTTACTGGGGTTGACATCATTGCGATCCGTCATGTCCAAGTCAAAGAATTTGTAGATTTTATCTATCTTATCCCTGTTAAAATTTCATCATTGAAAGGCACTCTGGTACTCTCCCATGATGCTGTCCAATATATGCCTATTGAATCCACAGAAAATGCCTATCGGATGGGACAGGTAGCTTCCTCCTACTTGAAAGTACTATCCAAGACTGAAAAGGCAATTGCTTCCAATATGACGAACGGAGGGTATCTGCTCCCTTACCTCTCAAAGTACGTAGGGCACTCCATATCCCTTGAAAAATCAATAACGGGAAAAAATTTATTTTTCCGCTCTGGACCATTGCAGTATAAAATCTTTGTTGAGCCTATCTTAGTGTGCCCCAATAAAGTGGGGTTTATAGAAAAAATTATACCGTTTGCTTATCATAAAGCCTCAAATATTCATGCGATTGAACAATCTAAGTTATCAGATCTCCTACAGTTTCTTGATCAAAAATACTTCTTAATAGAGACTTATACTGAGGAGGAGAATGCTCTTGTCCTAGATAATAACGCTACTACAAAATTTATCTCTGATCTCCGCAAGTATTCTGCTCCCTTCATGCTCTATGGAATTGTGGTATTATTGGTACTGCTTTCGCAAGCCTATTCAGTTCTGCCCTTAGTAATTAATTTAGGGTATGGGGTCATGTCATTCTACTTTATCATAGTTTCATATCTCTATTTAAATTTATATAAACATAAAGTAGCTCTTCATCAGGAATTTTCCCGACCATATTATCAGAAGACCATTGAGTTTGACGAGCCCACTCTGATCTTGATTAATGAGGAGCTAAGTTCACCAATGATGGAACAGTTTGTGTTTGAGTGTGTTGACAACGATTCTGAGTATAATGTCATCAACAAAATCGAGAAGGAGAATGCGAAAAGTTTCTTTTCTGAAAGGCGAGAAAGAAAAAAGGTAGAGGAATCCCACCTATTTGAACCTGAGGTAGATAAAAGTAGTAACCTCCCTGAAGGCAGCAGACTAATTAAACAAGGACCACCTTCAAAAGGAAAACATACAATTCTAGATAAATATAGCTCGTTTTTGGAGGACTAAATCATGAGAAAGAAAGCAACCTATATATTTAGAACATTGAGTTTGGTGGGCTTGATATTGGCATTTTTTTCAGTGTTTTTAGAATGGTACTCATTTCAAGTATATGACTTCAATAATCATATCATTGCATCCTGGAGCTATTATTTGTTTTCCGAATGGCAGACCCCCTTTTCCACAACTTCAGCGTTCAATGAGGCAATGAAACCGTCTACTGCGATCACCATTCCGTTAATTCTGAATATCGTATTCATAGCCGCTATCATTGCCTCTGGATATGTATTACTGGTAAAAAATATCGATCAGGCAGAAAATTTAAGAAAGTATACCAAGTTCGCATATCTCAATATCTTTGTGATGCTACTTGTTGCGTATTACATCATTATATGTCCATTATTGTACTTAGCACCCTCTAAATTGTATTTTCCGTTATTAAGCATCAGAAACTATGAGGAACAGGGTATTTACTGTTATTCGATCGGTCTTGGATATTTAGTGCAACTTTTCTCATTCCTTTTAATTTTTCCTTATACGGTATTTTATTATAAAACAATTTTGACTTTCATTCATGAAGAGCAATCCCATGAAAAACTGCTCCAAGCCACCATTATAAATTCTCAAGAGCCGGTTCATTTGGACAGGTATATCGCCGAAGAAGAACTGAAACGAGGGGAAAGAACTGAAACGACCCAAGATGAGCAAGAGAAAGCGATAAATCCCATTCTTACCACTTTTATAGAGGGAAAAAAATGAATACACAAATCCTTGATATGAAGCTGAAAAATTTAATCCAAGTATGTAAAGAGACTAAAAATTATAAGAAACTGGCGGTAGTAAGTTTTATTTTGACCGGCAATCGAATAAATGAGATTGGGATTTATCTGGGAGTACGACCTCGTAATAGACAATCAGGGGAGAGACTGTGTGAGTATATGGAAGTCATCAATGACATTTTTGAAAGGAACTTACAGGTACCCATCTTTCAAAAGGGCATGATTGAAGCCGTAAGGGAACGGGAAATATTGTTTATGAAAAATAAAGGAGAGATCCCATTTGACTATATCAAGACGATGTTCTCCCTTTACTACGAGCTTAGGAAATTAGAAGTGCCCAATCTGCATAAAACCTTAACTCAAGATGAGCTAGAGGAAGCTTCTCACTTTGGAACATTTTCCTTTTTTTCTCCTAAAACAAAGAGGAAAGAGAGGAACAATACAGGCTTGAAACCCCTCATTTTACAAAAAATACGAGAAAGAGAGATGGTGTTGAAGAAGAATCTTCAGCATCAGTTAGATGAGCATACCTTTGAGACCGCACTTCATTTGCTCTCCTTGAAACATTCTATAGCAAACGATAAAAAGGGAAGGATTAGAGTTCACGGAGCACTAAAGGATAATATCGTGTACCAGAAGTCAATGGTTGCCATCTTTGGATACTTTATCCTGGGAGTGATTATTTTACTGTTATCCTTAGGGATTATAATTCTTGTAGAGCTGAGTCTTGTCCCCATGCACTCCGGGGATTTAAGTTTCTGGGTACTCATCTTTTTTCTGGGTGGGGTATTCCTACTATATTTTTACATCAAACAATTTCGAACACAGAGGGGATAGTAATATGGTAAAAATGTATGATCATCATGAAAAGTATCCTGACTATGAAAAAACTAAAAAAAAATATTTTGAAGATAAAAAAGAGGTCAAAGATCGGGAATACCTCGACATCTGGAAATCCAATCCTTCATTTCGAGACATCTCAAACCAATATTCTCTAGGAAAAGCTATTTTTCTCATGTTCATTACCCTGTTCATTGTCCTTACCATGTATATGATGAGCCAACAGTTAATTCTCTCGGTGGGCATTGGAATACTGTTTTGCGCCTCATTTCTTTTTATATTTCATGACGAAGTATACTTGTTGAGATACTCTTTCGCTTTTATAACAAGAGATAGAACAGTATTCAATCCATTTGAGGATTTTGTATTTTGGCATACTAAAGATGATCTAGCCACCTTATATATTTCTAATCGCAAAGATTTGGTCCACATTGCCCTTCGTATCTATCAAATTAAAGTAATTGCTGAGAACGTACAGCCCGCACTTCATCAATTTGTAAAAGCTTTCGCATCTACCAAATCATCAATATCGTATTCCTACCAGATAGTGCAAAAACCAGTGGTAACCTTCTTCTCTGACCAAAAAGATCGGCATCATACCTTACAATCATTGCACTCAAGGGGAGCCACTATTAATTTTTCGGTATATGCAGAGAAAAAAGGAAATATTACCGACCACTCCATAGGATATTTACATCATAAAATCATCCAATATTCCAATGATCTTAAAAGCAATATTGTCAGTAGCTTCCATCACTTTCAGTCGGCACTCCTCTCGGGTAACGCCCTTATGAACGCGGTTCGTACTTTTTATATGAAGGATAAGACTCCTATTTGTGAGACTTCAAGTAACAAAAAAATGGCACTTTCCACTAGGTATTCATTCTGGAAATTTCTACTCTGCGTTGTGGTACTTTTGTATTTCGACTACTTTTTTATCTTGCTCAATTTTCGTTTTATCTATATTTTGGGCATCAATGGAGGGTTTATTATAGCGCTCATTGTATTATGGTGGAGGGCAATTTTCTTTCAAGTAAGCAAGAAAAAGTTGCTGAAAGACGATAACATCATTATCGCAAATCCATTTGACAATGTGATATGGTATCGTGTACGGGGATTTCCCTATAGTGTTTTTATGCATGTGGAGAATCAACTGCTTATTGGGACGAAAATGGTTAACTTAAAATATGTACGAAGAAGACCCTTTTGTCTGCTAGGAAAATTTATCGAAGCACTAAACAATCATAAGCTCAATTTCACCTATACCCTCAAGAACCGTCCTATTAATTTCTCTGAATTTTATCATAATGGGCTACACCATCTAAGAGAAAACCCTAATCCTCATAGAAATCCTCGTTGGTACCCCCGGGATTATGTTGATGCCATCCAAAATGAACAAGAAGGAGATCAATGGTTAAATTCTCGGTCTGGGATGTGGTATACCATGTTCACTATTTCAAACCATGCTTATCGGTATATAGAAGCTTCTCAGCTGGTAGATTCTAGCATCTTTGCGGAGGTTGAGGAGGAACTTATTGGTCAAAGTGATAATCTGAAAGGGGCATTCAAGCAACAGTTTACCTCATTTGAGATTGAAGATGTAAGAACCAGCGTTTTAATTTCAGGAATCCTTTTTTCGGTGTTCAAGCAAAATCTTTTCCGGGTGAATGGCACCCACCTTAACTACGTCATGTTTCAGGGAGCAATAATGTACCCCTTAACTGACATTGTGGACGTTTTAAAGAAAGGAGAGCGAACAGAGATCGCAGCGGAGTTTAACACTCCCTTATACCTAGAGAATTATATTACCATCGGTCATACCATAAACACTGAAGTATTGGAGCGGGAAGTACCATTCGGGCTTACTCGTACTCAGCTATATAATCTACTTATTACCAATGGCACTCCCCAAAATCGAGATCTGATAGCCATGAAAATAGTGTCGGAACTCATAAAAATACAAGTGCCTTCAATTATATTTGACTTTGCAGGTGAGTGGTCCAAACTTATTTCCTATTTTGAGACTACTCCCTTTCAAAAAGATATTGCGTATTTTAAGTATCGAAGCTCCTTTATAGTGGATCCCATCAAATCAGATATCCCCTACGATAAACATAACAGTGAATACATAGAATATATCTATCATGCTTTTGGATTAGCATTAAAAAAGGACGACCATACCGTGGAGATGTTTCGGCAGACCATTCAGAGAAACCCTGAAATGGATTTAGGGTCGATAAATATGTCGCTTAAAAATCAGAGTGAGTGGGAGAGATCTCCGGCAAGCGACCAACTGCTAACCATTTTTTCTGACTTTGGTCCTAATGAGCTAAAGTTCTTCAAGAAGGATGAGGTGGTAGCTAGCGACTTTATAGCCAGCACCAAGACCATTATTATCGACCTCTCAGTGTTCAATGAGCTCAAGAAAAAGCTGTTTGTAGCTTTTGTCATCTTATCAAAAATAATTCATAATGTTACCTATCAAGATAATTATCATCCAAAAATCATTTATATCCCCTACCTTGACAACATTTTTGACTCATTCTTTTTAGATCGAGGAAGAACATACGATAAAATTGATATGTTTTTGGAACGCTTTTCTGTATTTTGATAATTACATAACCTTGCGAACAACTGATAAATTTGATATCGCTATTCTACGAAATGTGATGAACCTTCAGGAGTTTGAGGGGACTGGATATTATAGCAAAAGCAGAAAACATGCCTATCAATTAGAATATCTCAAGAATATGAGACCCAACATTGCACTTGTGAGAAGAAGTGATATAGACCAGCCATTTCCGGTCATTATCGACTGGAAGGAGGTTAAAAGACAGCCTACACTATCCTATAAATCCATAATAAAGTTTATGACCTCGCAAGGGTATGATGTACAATCTTCTGAAAAGAATATATTGGACTCTGCACAAGAGACCATCTTCCAAATAGACTTAGGGCACTATTATATCTATATCAAAGAAATTATTAAGTTCATGGACCACATCCACAATATCGACAAGATCGGAAATCTTTACAAACAGAAGTTAAAAGAATTCTTAAAAGAATTCCTCTACCCTACCCTCTCGTTAAAAACTCAGAAAAGAGAGCACATGAATCACATTCGAGACAATATCTTGGAGACACTTATCAAACATGGGTACTTGGTGGAAGCCCATCCAAAGCGAGCGGGAGGAGGGGAAGCCCTTAGAACGTCCTATTCAGTTGGAACGCGATATCGCGAGGCATTGAAAGAGTATTGGGAGGTTAAAGGAATGGTAAATGATAAATTTCAAGTGGAAGTTGTAGAACAAGAACCACAGAAGGTAGATAAGATTTTTCCGGGGCAACAAAGAAGATTCATTATTGCCGAGAAAGACCTTAGGGATGCGTTAGTTAGGGAGCTGACTGACTTTAACTATGACATGTTTAAGATCTATAGGTTTATCGATAATAAGGATTTTTCTAATGCTCTCAAGATAGAACATGAATTACTAAAACGATACTTAATGAGTGTATGCCGTCATTATTACAATATAGAGACAGTGGTACTTACCGAGTTCAATTCATTCTTATTGGTATTGGGCACTACAGAGGGATTTCCGTTTACCAAACAGGAACTTATTACTTTCATCGATAAACATCAGTTTGTTAAAATAGAGGAAGCAGATATCGAATTGCTAACCAAAGAAATCTATCAGGAGATCTCAGAATTTTTTGTAAAACTTCAGAATTATATCTATGGAGAGTGAAAATAATACAACAAAAACCCAATTTAGACGATATGTTGGAAAAAATTGTGTTTGAAAAGCAGAATTTAGGAAAATTGCGAGAAGCAATCAAAAAATTTAACTCCGGACAACTTACGCTCACCCAATTTAGGGAACAGATACTTCTTCTACGAATTGAAATTTTAGAAGCATTAAAATCATTTATCCCTTTTCAAATTCATCTGGTAAACACTAATAAGGAGGTCTCTGAATTTGCAGAAGGGAGTTCTACCTCGTCTAAACTACAGCAAGAGATACATGAAAGAGATGAGTTGTTAGAAACCATAGGCACTCGACTTAAGAAGATTTTTGAAAATTTAGATTCTTCGGTTATGTAAAAATGGTACAATTATAGATGTTGGTATTTCAATTCAAAATGACATAAGTAATAGATTGAAGCGTGATCTATAATTTCTCTGTTAGCCAACATAAAGAATCTAAACTATTTACTTCAAGTTTTTTATATAAAAGAATAGAATAGAATTAAAGCAATGATTATAAAAAGAATTGAGAAAAAAATCCCTATTGGTAAGATAATACCTGAATCCTCTTCAATTAGACCTGCAAATCCCCCAATTAAGAAAGATAATCCAATAATACCATAATATATTAAATTGGTATAAAGTGCAACAATTCCATATGTATTTATCCCTTGAATAAAAAGGAAAGAAAAAAGAAATGGTAGAATTATTATTATTAAAATAACTATCAAATAAATTCTTTTATTTCCATATAATCCTCTACTTTTAGGTCTTGGAAAGCGTTTTATATCTTCGATTGTAGGGATTTGGGTTATTTTGAAATTTTCATGATTCTTTTGACGGACACTCTCTTTCTTATTTAAATGTTTTAATTCTCTTGGATAAAATTTGGGATATAAAGACTGATCTTTAGTATTTTCCGATAATAATTGTTGACATGCTCGGCATCTTCCAGAATATAACCTTAACTCTTCTTCTGAAGTTTCTTTTCCACAGTCTTTACAAAATGGCATTTTTTTGATAAATTTGTAAAAAAAATTCAATTTAAGATTATGTTCTATTTTATAAAAAGATTTTTTTCTCTACATGAAAAGGGCTCTTCTTCTTGTTCTATTAATCTCATGTAATCTTATTTAAAGGAAAAATTCACCTATTTTTCTTCTCTTTTTTATTTAAATATCCTCACAAAAATTTATGTTAAATCATAAGAAAGCTCTTAGAATTCATAAAAAAGTATACGAAAAAAATGATAGTCTCAGAAGAACTAATCACCAATTCCGTAGTATCGCTAAACCAACTTTTTCCTAATTCCACAAGACAGTTTGTAAAACCATTTGAGAATGTAATCAACCCTGATATTCATAATGGAATGTACCTTGACTTTGAATTGTGCGGCAGAGAGCAAAAGTACAAGGTAAACCCTATTTTGCGGTTGGCACGACTAGAGGACGCGGAAGAAATTGTTGGGATTTACAGGGAGCTCTACAATGGCACATATCCCTATAAAGAGATGGAAGATGTAGTGGAAGTGAGAAGGATGATCCAAGACCCCTTTATTCAATGGATCATTTATCAGGATCCTTTTTTCAATATCGCAGGATGTATCACTTTTGTCTTAGATTTTAACAACAAGCGGGGATACATTCGCGGTTTTATGTTAAAAAAGAAGTATCAAGGCCACATTGACATCACGAAAGCGATGATCGGTTCCATGATCGGGATGATCTACAAATTTAAAGATCGAATTTATAATTGGTACGTGGAGAATCGGACCGCTCATGCAAAATCGCAGTATTCCATGTGGGTGTGCGGGATTGCCCCGATAGGATTTTATCCTAATAAGGATGTATTTTTAGGGAGAGTAGAGTCTGACCTGATGCAAATCTTATACGATGAGAGGGCGCTAACTCAATACCGCTCTAAAGAGATACCTCAAATTCTTCCCTGTGTGGAGACCTGCTATCTCTATTCTGAAGCTCGGTATATTCTGGGATCCTATAAGTTTGCGACTCCTGATATATCATTTGATTATAAGAAAGTAAGGTCAATAAAGAAAAAATTCGTCAAGTATGTGTCAAAAGATAAGTTTGGTTATGAAAAGATTCGGTTTGAGCTCGGTAACTCCTACTTTGAGTTCTTATATACACCCCAAGTGCAGAATTTTGAAAAAACTAAATATCAGGTCAACAATCTTGAAGAGCTGTATGTATTCACTGAAGAATTTATTAATGTTGGAAAAAAATTAGGGATTCGCTACTGCGAAGTGTTTGTCTCTGCTTATGAGCCTGAACATCAGCAGATCTTCTATGAAGCTGGACTTGCGCCACGAGGCTATATTCCCAGCTGGAACTTTAATCATTACACTGAGACTTTTGAAGATCACATTTTATTTAACTTCTTTGATGGCCCCATTGATGAGGAAATTCAGTTAATCAACGAGGGAAACGACTTATTAGTCGCATTAGATCTCCATCACAAGACATTTGCATTGGAGAAGAGCTCAAAAGTCAGGAAGTCATTAAAAATGATTACCACAAGACAAATAAGAAATGTTGTAAAAAAAGGGTTAGGAATAGGAGTCATTGGATATATAATGCTTATCGTTTTAAGTGGTATTATCGCATTCTTTGCTAATCCAACAGCTTACATACTATGGCACCACACCATCAGTGAATTAGGTTCATACTTTCTCACACCATATCCAGAACTATTTGATACGGCATGTATTATAGCAGGATTGATAACTATTCCATATTATATCTCATTACGGAGAAAAGTAAGTTCTGAAATTACTGGTTTTGAGAAAAATATTACTATTAAAACTCCATACTTAGCTAGTATTCTATTGAAGGTAGGAGTGGTCATTGGCGTTCTTGGAGGTGTCGGGTATTTCTTCGTTGGAGTGTTCAGCTTAGAACGGGCAGGTCCAAATAACATCTTCCACGGATTCTGTGCAGGAGGAGCTTTCTTAGGATTTGTAATTTCCATTGTTCTATTCAGCCTTTATTTTCTATTTTACCAAAATAAGATACCACGATTGATCGGCCTGTATGGAATTATTGGACCTCTAACATTTCTAGGGTTGTATTGTATTTTCCTCAACCCACTTATTGAATGGTTTCTATTAATTTCGATTTTAAGTTTTAGTGTCCCTTTGGGATTATGGGTATTTTTCAAATAGGCGTCTCCCATGAGTATTAAATGGAAGCATGAAAGTAATCATCGATGGACTTACTAAGAATGTTTAGAATTGAATATAATCACTCTTAACTATCGGAAGAGGAGTTTTTTTGTTTTTTTAACCTCTGTAAAAACTTATAAATTATGTTAAGAAATCACAATTAATAAGTTAATTTTGATGAACGGAATGGCAATCAATAGAAAAGTTCCATCTGAGGAAGATAGATGGTTTGGCATTTCAATAGGTCATACCACTAAAGTCATACTATTCTTTTTTTCACTAAGAGGGATTTTATATAGTACTAGATTATGGTTGTATATTTCTAACATTAATGTCTTAAGTCAGATTTTTGGATATAATTCCGAGTTTGTTTTTAGAAATATTATTATACTTTTTATTGAAGTGATTCTAGCAACTCTCTATATATATACTTTAATAATTTGTGCTACATCAAGAAAAAAAGCTAATGAAGTTCAAAAAGATATGAATTCTTATTTAGATGACGTACAATGGTTTGGTTTTAAATTACTTCAGACCTCAGCAACGCTTCTCTTTTGTTTATCTTTGATTGGAATTATCCCAACAGTAAATAATATATACTATATTTTGGCTGAGTTTCTAAATCCTTTATCACCCCAAGTGGGTGTTGCTTTAGCTGGAAATATTCATTTTTTAATAATTGATTTATTAATGTTATTCATCTATTTATATTCAATCGTAAAGTTTATCCAAGTAAAGAAGAAGATTAAACTCTAGTAATCTAACTTTATTTCTATTTTATATATTCTTTTGACTCTCAGTCTGCCTTACGTTTTTGTTTATTTTTTTCTTTAAATATAAAAAGCCCTATTTAGTTCTTAATTTACAATTTTATGTTAGATGTAAGATAATTTTATGGAACAAGTAATAATTAAACCAGAACAAGAACTAGAAAAAGGATTAATTAGGGTTGAAGACACCTTAGATATTAGTGAAATAACAGATGTGCTTGAGTCCATCTTTTTTGTTCCTGATAGAGAGATTAGATCAAAAGTCATATCTGAATTAACTCAGTACCTGGATTCGAAGTTTTCATCCGACTATAAACTGAAAGTATTTGTTGCATACCATGAGTCTTCACCCTGTGGATTTGTGGTGTGCCAGATTGATCCCTACTACACTAGCTACAGTAGAAAATGTGGGACATTTGGATGGCTCCACGCTTATAGTCTTGAATCATGTAAGAGGTTAATGAAACAATGTGAGCAATATGTCAGAAAAAATAAAATAAAAAAACTCAGGGGCAACATTAACATTCCAAAAAATATTGGAGGAATTGGGATTCAATACCAAGGATTTGACCAGCAAATGCTGTATGGTGTGGCGTTTAATAATGAGGATTCCCAAATTTCGAATTATTTAGCCCAATTAGGATATCATCAAGAGTCAGAATACAGTTGTGTGAGAGTAGAACAAGAAACATGGGATAAGGGCAAGAAGATCGATAAGGACATCGAATTTAGATATTTAACATTGAAAGAGCTACATTCGATGGCAGAAAATATTCGAGGACTTGCCAAAAGTTCTTTTTTTGAGATCCTTCCCGATTCTTCAGGGCAGAACCGCATTTATGAATTCTTTAATGCTTTTTCTCAGGTACCAGAATCATTTCGAACCCTGCCGGAAGGCTTCACTCCTCAGCAATATACAAAGATTCCTCAATTTCAAGAGGCATGGGAGACCTGTGATCTTAATAAAATTGAGATCTGGGCACCACTTGCGTTTGATAAGACTACAGGTGAGTTGGTAGGAGCACTTCTTGGACTTCCTGATCTTTTCCAGGCATGGAACGGAGAACCGATTACGAGGGCAAATGTAGATACTGCAATGGTCAAAAAAGGATATTACGGGAAAGGAATCTTTTCAGCATTGAATAATCTGGGACAGGTTACTGGACGGCTATTTGGAATTGAGTATTATGAGGGAACTGCAATCTGGTCAAATAATAAACGGGCTATAAACACCATCTTTCCACACTGTCAGCAGATTAGAAAGCACGCAGTGTGGCAAAAACGAATCTAAAACTAATTCTAACTTCATTTTTTTATCCTTTTATTTTTTTACAAAATATTTTTCTTTATATACAACAGAAACTTTAAAATTTGATGATAAAATGACAATTGCCTTAGTAAAAATTTCGTGCTTGAGTGATAGACTCATTCCACTAGGATTAGCCTGCCTTCAAGCCTACCTCAAACGCCATGAGATTGACGTGAAAGTACTCAATTTTCGAACTTCGGAGTATATCTTACCCAAAGTAGCTTCTGATCCTCTTATCCAGCTTAAGCCACCAAAATTCATTATGAACCATCAAGATTTTCCACTGTTGCTTCCTATTGTAGATACTATTCTAAGCGACCAAGATGTGGATCTCACTCAAGGAATATTTGTTGATATTCTTAAGGATTATTCCGACCGATTAGGGGAGCCGGTAGAGACCACTCGGGAACGATTTAATTCGATCATGTCATATGTTGAAAAAATACTCCCACAAATAATCAATACGGGTTCAATTGTTGGGTTTTCAATAAATTATTTAAATATTCCAGAGACGATAATCGCTTCAACCCTAATAAAACAGAACGCTCCAGAGATCCAAATAATTTGGGGCGGTCCAACCATTACCCAGTCGCAAGACGCTTTTAAGCTTTTTCTTCTAAAGCATATCTGTGACGGACTGGTAATAGGGGAAGGGGAAGCTCCTATGCTAGAAATTGCTAAAGGAACATATCTTCAGGAAATTAGAGGGGTGATGAGTATCAATAATAGCAATAATTTTTCATTTGTACCTGGAATTCAACTTGATATTGATTCTCTTCCTACCCCTGATTATACGGATATTCCCTTAGAAACTTATTTTCAGATTGCTTCTGTCTACCGCTCACGAGGGTGTACCCATAGGTGTAAGTTCTGTGCTGAATGGAGGCTATTTGGGCCACGATTTCGCGCACGCTCTGTTGAGAAAGTTATTGAAGATATTGAGACTATAATAAAAAATCATAGTCCCCAGTATATGATCTTTGGAGAATCATTAATAAACGATGATCTT
>SMTZ1_10003514_pt1 | contig 15725 bp, 9 predicted proteins | sample DeeMarSWOR136_30_FD_25667 | JGI IMG/M metagenome (IMG submission 25667)
AAGATGGCGAATATGATAAGATTTATACATGCGGAGCAGTCACACGAGAGCGTAGTACCTGCTGGAAAGAGAGAGACAGATCTTAAAGGCATCTTCCAAAGAAACGCTCATGATGAGAGAAAGCATGTGCAAATTCTTTTTTGTTGCCATTGGGCTTTTTTCGGTTTTAAGTGCCGCAAGTCCTGCGTTTGGGTGCAAATTGTTTGCCGCCACAGGAACTGTGATTGCGGAGAGCATCGCGATTTTGGCTAAAGATCGGGATTTATATGGTGGGAGCACAAGGAGATAGAGGATCTGGTATTCCCCCAGAGCAACCCATGAAGAGGGAGAGTCAATAGAATTTCGGCACGTCACAATAGATCAATGTAGCCTTACGTACAAGTTTCTGGCAACGAACAGCTATGTCAAGGACCAGACCGCAGGCTATGGAATTAACGAATATGGGTTAGCTGTAATAAGTCATGATATGGATTCATGGGACGATGACAACCTGGGCACGGAGTATTTTCACGATCAGGATTATGTGGCCCTCGTGTTGGCTAGATGCAGAAGTGGATCAGAGGCCGTCGACTTGTTTCAAGAGCTGGTTCTTCCCAACGGGATCAATGCGGAAACTTATTTTATCGCCGATCCTGAGACTCTGTGGTTGCTGGAAACCACCGGCTTTAACTATGTGGCCAAACCCATCAGTCACGATGTGATCTCATCCCAAGGCAAGCAATTTACCATAAGGACTGAATGGAATGATGCCGGGAACAGATATAACCCGGACATCCTGACCAAGGCTCATGCCCATGGTTGTGACACCACAGCCTTTGATTTCGCCCAGTGTTTTGGGAATCGCCCCCCGGGAAGCTGTGATCCTGATCTTTTGGCCTTGAAGGACCGAGGAGATATCACCGTAGAGGACATGAGGGCTTTGGTGAGCGACAAGGCCATCGTTGATGGAACCGTTTCGGCCTGTGTGATTCCCGTCAGGCCCGATAAAGATGCCGCCTACTTCAGTTTTATGTGGGACAGCAGGGCGAATCCGAAATATGGCAATGTGTTTTTGCCGTATTGGATAGCCATAACTGATGCAGCGCTTCCAGAGCATTACACCAGCTGGCCTTCCGATGATCCTGACTGTGCCTGGAACAAATTCAGCGAGATCGCCGAGAACTCCACGCTCAGGGAGATAGCACGGCCGATTTGGCAGACATGGCAAGCGGAACTTTATGCTGAATTCGACACAGTTGAAGCGGTTATGCAGACTTACGTGGACAGCAATGACATCTCCGGCCTGCAAGAGTATATTGACGAATATGTTTATGGCCAGCTAGACAGCGCGTATTCTAGGGCCAAAGATATCATCAGCTGGGTCGGCGTCCCGGAAAAGATCCAGGACTTGACGATCAGCCTGACTGGGCAGGACCTGACATTGATGTGGACGGCGGTGACCGTAGATACCTTAGGCCAACCTCTGGCGGTGGATTTTTATCGCATCTACAGAGACAGCGCTGCCTTTTTCCACCCCGGCCTCTGTCCCTTTGACTCCACCACAGGTCTTGAGTACGTAGACACCAGCGGAGTGGTCGGAGATTGTGAGGTTCATTACCACTACGCGGTGAAGGCCCTCTCCGGCGGCAGGGAATCGGGAATTTCCAAAAAAGTGGGGGAATTTGGCCGGGCTTTGAGAAGAGGCAAATAGCGCAGCGCAGAGCGGTGGTCGATGCTCCGCTTTCGAGGCAAGCCGTCTCATGCGGGCGCCAGGAGGAGTATTATTGCACCGCCGGAATCGAGGCGTTCAGCAGGTGCGCCGGCTTGTGGAAGGGTCAGTTTTTCGATGCACTTGAGGGATAAAAAGCTCAAAAACTCAGAGGATTGGCGAAGGGGAACTGTGCTTTTACCCTCATCTCAGAACATAGAATCTGGATTCATCGTTGAAAAAAGTATTGACAAAAGACGAGAAATGTGGTAGGATTAAATTTATAACATCGAAGCCGAAGAATAGGCAGTCATTCAGCCTGAGGCGATGTCTCTTCAATGAGGAGGAATCATGCGGGACAGGATGTGGGCTCTCGTCTGTGGAATCGCTCTCGCAGTAACGGTTTTCATGGTGGACTCTGCGAGTGCCACACCGCACTGCGTGCTGGCGGAGCTTTTTACCAGCAGCACCTGAGGCGCCTGTCCATATGCCGAGGCGGCGCTTGACAGTGTTGTCAAGTACGAATTCAGCTCTTCTGAGCTGGTTGTGATTCGAAATCATGTGGGTGGTTACTTCAAAGAAGATGAGAGCCTGCAGAGGTTTTTTTATTATCCGGAGACGTATGCCCCGGGCCAGGGTTGGGCGCACTGGCTGCCCACCTTATGGCTTGACGGCATCGAGGATGTGATGGAATTATATGTGGACGTGTACCAGACGTGGGCAGTGTACAAGGCTGGGATCTCTTCCCACTTGAGCTTACCCAGTCCCCTGACTATGGACTTTCAGGTGGAATATGGCGACAAGGCCGACACCGGGATGGTTTATGTGGAGGTTGTGGCCACTGACCAGGTAGTATATAGCGATCTGCACCTGCGTCTGGCCATCATCGAGTCTGGCATAAACTACGGCGCAAGGATCTACAATCAAGTTCTACGAGACTATCTCCCTGATCAGAATGGCATCTTTTTTACCATGGCCCAAGGCGATACCTTCACCCATTCGCAGGAGTTCCTCATCCAGTCGGGTTGGGAAGAGACCAATTGCGCCATCGTGGCCTTTGTGCAGAACGATACTGATCGAATGCTACTTCAGGCGGTGCAGGGACCGGTGCTTGCTCCAACACCGGTCGTTTCCGAAACTTCTGTGATTGGACTACCGAGATGCTACCGGCTAGACCAGAATTATCCCAATCCTTTTAATGCAAGTACCGAGATATGCTATCAGACATCACAGTATGGCCAGGTGACTTTAAAGATCTTCAATAACTTAGGTCAGGAAGTGCGTAGCCTGGTAGATGCCGAACAGAAGGCGGGCCAGCATGCGATCACCTGGGACGGTCGAGATAACTTGGGTCGGGATGTGGCCAGCGGCATTTTCTTCTGCCGGCTGAAAGCGGGTGATTTTAGTAGGACCATTAAGATGGTGCTGCTCCGGTAAGACTGCTTCAGCAGAAGACCAGCAAGGCCCTCTCGGAGATTCGGGAGGGCCTTTTGTTTATGAAAACGAGGGATTTAGGTTCAGCCTGCTTTTCGGTTTTTTAATGCAAAAATCGGAGTCACTTACAAGATTTTTAAAAAAGATTATAAAAAATACTTGACAAAAATTTCCATTTATGGTAAAATGGACGTAGGTAAGGAAAAAATCAAACTAGATAGCTCTGTTATTGATTTTCATGAACGTTGTTGAATTATTGTTACCAAAGAGAGCGTGGTGACTTTCACGGCAATTGAGAGATGGGCTGCGAGCTCTCTTTCGTTGTCCTTTCCAAAACTTTTAGTGAAGGAGAAAAGCGATGTCAGAATGGAAGAGCGGAGCTGCTTTAAAGATACCGGTATTTCTGCTGGTGATGCTTTTAGCCATGAGTTTCTCAATCGGTGCTCAGGCTCAGCACCAGGGTGATTTCGAAATCGCTGGGAAGGTGGACGTCGATTTCTCCCAGGGGGCCAACAAGAACCCCACTCAAGGTGAGGTCATTTGGATCAGGGGGATTCTGCAGTCAAGTAACTCGTCATACTATGAGGGCATGTCCAGCCTTCAAAGAATCCTCTTTCTCGACATCCCCAAGACCCCTCCCGGCCATGTGCACACGTTGACCATCAGCCACCTGGCAAATAAGAGCACGGAAAACCATGCCTACGATTTTATCACCTCGTGGCCTCAAGCGCTGCAAGCGGCGACCGAAATTGGTGGGCCGACCATGTTCGTGAGCCTAAATGAGTGCGGCCCCGCGATAGGGCCACCAGCAAGTCTGGCCGCCATATGCGATTTTCTGCACGCGAGCGGTTACACAGCGACCCCAGATTGTCCAGATACCATGGGCTTTCTCATTGGCGACGACGTGACCTCGCGGGTCGCCGCTTATGAAGCCCACTTCGGCAACCGAACGGTGAAGATCTACGGCAACGCGCCAATTACAGCGTCGTCGATAAGCTTTCAGGGCTACGACGTATTCCTTGAGGGCGCCGACAAGTACGCGGACTATACGCTGAGCTGGACCTCGAGTTCAGATTCGATCGTCATCGAATTGGCCGGTCACCTGGCGGCGGGCCTGGACCCGTTGCAGGAGGGCATTGGTTATGGCCAAGGCCGAGGCTCAGGAAATATCAGCGGAGGGCCGTACCATTTTAAGCTGCACAAACTCGACGGCGTTTCGCTAGGCAATCAAGACAATCAAATACAAGGTGCAGACATCCAGTTACCACCTCCGGCATGTTATGTGACCCCTGAGAGCGACTCAGTATGTGCTGGCGGGTCGGCGATCTTCGAGGCCGAGGTCATAGGCGGTGCCCCGCCATACACCTGGGCATGGACGAAACCTCCCAGTGCCACTGTTCTTTCCATTGAGCCCACTCTCATCATATCAAATGTCACCATAGCCGATGAAGGCCAATACCAGGTCGTGATGACAGATAGCGCTGGGCTTATGGACACCTGCTACGCGGATTTAACCGTCTGGCCGCAGCCGGTGTGTGACACCACGGGAGATATTGCCGTGTGTGAGGGCCAAAGCTCGGAGTTCTGTGCGACCCCAGACATGAGCGAGTATGCATGGACCGGACCAGGGGGATTCACAGCCAACACCCAGTGTACCGGACCAATCGGTGTGGAGGGAGACTACCAGGTTATCATCACCGATGCAAACGGTTGTCAGGATACATGCAGCCAATATCTGACAGTCTACGGCCTGCCTAGCTGCAATTTGGCTTGTCCGGAGACTCCGGTAGATTGCGGCTCCACTGGCAACAAGATGGCACCAGCTTCTGTGACCGGTCAGGCACCCCTCACCTGCGAGTGGACGGTCTGCGGGAGCGGTTGGGTGGAGACTGGTGTCATTGAGGACACGGTTATCTACACAGCAGGCACTGATATGGGCTTCTTCAAGTTAGTGGTGACGGACGCTAACGGCTGTAAGGATTCCTGCGAAATAACCTGTGTATGCAACGAAGTGGTCCCAGTGGTGCTGGCCAGCTTCGAGGCCACCGGCGAAAAAGGCTCCGTCGTGCTGAACTGGACCACTGCCTCGGAGATCAACTGCCAGAGGTGGGAGATCTATCGTGGTCAGCAGAAAGACGGCGAATATGCTAAGATGGGAGAGCTACCTGGGCACGGTTCCACGGAGATGGCACACACCTACCGGTGGGTTGATCGTCAGGTTCAGCTTGGAGCAACTTACTTCTATAAACTGAAACAGGTGGACTTCGACGGCAGCCCGACATGGTCACACGCGATCTCTGCTACTGCGAGTCCGGCTGTGCCGCAAAGTTATGCTCTTGGCCAGAACTATCCCAACCCGTTTAACGCCAGTACTGAGATCCGCTATCAAACCCCCAAGGCAGACCATGTGAGCTTGAAGATTTACAACACCCTGGGCGAGGAGACTCGGACTTTGGTGGATGCGGATCGAGAGGCCAATTGGCATGTGGTCACCTGGGATGGTCGAGACAATACGGGCTCAGAGGTGGCCAGCGGTTTGTACTTCTGTCGGTTAAAAGCGGGTGATTTCAGCAGGACCATCAAGATGGTGTTGCTCCGGTAAAAGTGGTTCACCAGAAGATTAGAAAGGCCCTCTCGGAGATTCGGGAGGGCCATTTGTTTGTAAAAGAGGTAGATGGAAATTTGCCTCCATTCGTCCTATCATGTGGATAATTCCATGAGTTTCTTTGATATGGTTTGTCAGCTGGCGAAAAGAGCTTGACACGGAACCCTTAATATTATAAAATTGAAATGGGCGAGACTTAAATCGGCTTATTCGCTTTCTCCAGATTTATAGCCAAAAAGAGGCGAGCCTTGTTAACTTGTAGGCACAAGGCTGTTTCGAGGACTGCCATATTGGGGGTGGCGCTATTTTTTGCGCTGGGCGCTGCTGACCATTTGCCAGCACAGGAGCGCCCCGGAGAACTGTCTCCGCTGGCGCCGCTGCTGATTGATTTCTCACAGGGAGCGAACAAGAATCCTCACCTGGGCGATGTGGTTTGGAGCAGAGGAATCCTTCAGCGAAGCAACTCGCTCTATATCGAGGGTATGTCCACGCTGCAGCGGATCATTTTCTTCAATGTTCCAAAGAGCGAAGATGATACCCACACCTTGAGCATTAGCCATCAAGCAAGCGATCTCACCAGCTATGCGTATGATTTCATAACTTCCTGGCCGCAGGCGATAGAGGCGGGAATCGCAATTGGTGGGCCGGAGCTGTTCGCGAACCTGAACGAGTGTGGCCCTCAGATAGGTCCCCCGGAAATCCTCGCAGATGTCTGCGTTGTTCTCCGCGGCAGTGGGTTCAGCATAACGGCGGACATTCCCGACACCATGGGTGATTTCTTGGGCGACGAGGTGACATCTAAGATCGTTGCTTACGAATCGTGTTTCGGCAATCGAACAGTGAAACTCTATGGTGATGCACCGATTTCAGCGGCCGCGATGAGTTTTGATGGCTATCGTGCAGGTGCCGACATGTATGCCCAGTATACGATGACATGGACCTCGAGATCGAGCTCGATCCTCATAGAAATGGCCGGCCACCTGGCGGTGAGCGTAGATCCATTGCAGGCAGGCATTGGGTATGGCGATGGATGTGGATCGGCCAATTTGCATGGTGGACCGTACCACTTCAGGCTACATCAGTTGGACGGCGCTTCTCTTGGAGTGCAGGAGAATCAGATCTTGGGCACAGATATTTTTTCACCACCATCGGTCTGTGATGTATCCCCTGAGAGCGAGGGAGTATGTGCTGGTGAATCGGTAACCTTCACAGCGTATAGTAGCGGCGGGAAGCGACCTTTCAACTGGGAATGGACCAAGCCTCCTGACACTGCTGTTCTTTCCACAGACTCGACACTGACAATATCAAATGCCACGGTTGAAGATGAGGGACAATACCAGGTGGTGGTGGTTGACCAAAACGGCTTCGGAGAGGCTTGCTACGCGCATTTAACCGTCCTGCCACGGCTGGAGTGCGACATTGTCGGTGGGGCTGATTCGGTCTGCTTCGGTGACAGCACTCGATGGTGTGTCACACCGGGTGGCATGGAGAGCTATGCGTGGAGTGTGCCTCTGAGCGAATCTACGTTTGCCGAGCGGTGTCTGCACGTTGGCTCTGGCCTGGAGCCGGGTATTCACACCTACCGGATCAAGGTCACCGACTCTAGTGGTTGTGCGGAAATCTGCGTCAGAGAACTAACCGTCTTACCGAAGCCAGCCTGTGGCGTTGATACCTGGATGGACTCGCTGTGTTTCGGTGACACCACCACCTGGTGTGCGCAGCCAGATGGGATGGAGAGTTATGAGTGGAGCGAGCCGGTGAGCGGGTTCACCTCTTTCGAGCAGTGTCCGCTGCTTGGTGCTGGCCTGGCCCCAGACACGTACACCTACCAAGTTGTTGTCACCGATCATTATGGGTGTATAGATACGTGTTACGCGGGCTTGACAATTTTACCTCCGCCGGGGTGTGACATCGTCAATGAGTGCGATTCATTGTGCTTTGGTGATACCGCTACCTGGTGTGCGCAGCCAGATGGGATGGAGAGTTATGAGTGGAGTGAGCCGATAAGTGGGTTCACCTCTTTCGAGCAGTGTCCGTTGCTTGGCCAGAATTTAGCCCCTGGCAAGTACACTTTCACACTCATCGGCACCGATTTTTATGGTTGTGCGGACACCTGCACCAGAGACTTGACGGTGTGGATACCCGTCCCAGTGGTGATGGTCAGCTTCGAGGCCACTGCCGGCGGAGATTTTATCGTCATCGACTGGATCACTGCCTCGGAGATAAACTGCCAGAAGTGGGAGATCTATCGTGGAGATGGGAGAGATGGTGGGTATAAGAAACTCGGAGAGCTGCCCGGCCTTGGGTCAACGGAGACGGCGCGCTCTTACCAGTGGGTCGATCGTATAGTCAATCCTGAGATTCACTATTTCTACAAGATAAAACAGGTTGACTTCGATGGCAAATCATGGTGGTCCCATGCGGTCTCCGCCATTGCCGGCTCGCCTGTGCCCCAGGGTTATGCCCTTAGGCAGAACTATCCTAACCCGTTCAATGCTGAGACGGAGATCCCTTATCAGATTCCTACGGATGACCATGTGGTCTTGGTGATTTACAACACCCTGGGTGAGGAGGTACGCACTCTGGTGGATATGGATCAGGCTGCCAATTGGTATGTGGTCACTTGGGATGGCCGAGATGACTTGGGCTTAAGCGTGGCCAGCGGCCTTTACTTCTGTCGGTTAAAGGCGGGCGATTTCAGCAAGACCATCAAGATGATCTTTGTGAAGTGAGGGTGGGTCGCCAAAAGAGCAAAGAAGCCCTCTGGGAGGTTTTGGGAGGTTTTTTCGTCAGGTCGTGATTCGAGAATTGATATTTTTCATGTCATTGCTGCGAATCCCGTCCTCAAGTAATCTGTCCCTGTGAAGCCTGTCCCCCGAAGGCGGGGGAGCAGCAATTTCGTTTCGTCACCATCGCGGTGGCCAGACCGCTTCTCAGAGAGAATCTGGAGGCTGGTTTGAAGTTGTGGATGCAGGCAGGGAAACTGGAAGCTTGCGGCTGGATGCTGGATGGAGCCTCTTCCCCAACAGCATTCCTTTTCCAGCGTCGAGCTTCCAGCTTCTCGCATCCGAACAAGCTTCTACAGCCACAGGCGAGCCGCGAGCTTTAGTATCAGAAAATATCATGCTCTTCCCAATCACCAAACGCTTCCCCACGAGAGGGGGGCAGCGAAGGGCAGGGTGGTGGGATACGAAGAATAGGAGCATCAGGTGGGATGGATTCCACCCTCCCTAAATAAAAAAAGGGCGGCCCGCTGGGCCGCCCCTGTGCATCTCTGAATTTCACGAATGGAGAAATTCCCTCACCAGGTTTCTCCACTCTTTTACGCCGATCCTCTTGTTCATGGCTCGGATTAACTGGCCACCGTCGGTCACGGTGACGCCGAGATCTCTCTGAGCGCGGGTGCGCAGTCGGTCAGCTTCATTTTCGAGCCAGGTCATGGCCTTGTCCCCTTCATACAGTAACCGGAGGTTCTCCTCCAGATTGAAGGGTCTCAGCCTGAGCACCCAACCCCTCCCGTAGGGATCTTCGTTCAACAGCGAGACGTCCTTAGCCAGCTCGGGATTGATTTCGATGACTTGACCATCGATGGGAGAGCGCAGATCGGCACTTCGACGGCCGACTCTCACTCTCCAGCTGTTGTCTCCCTGTTTCATGGTGGATCCCTTTTCGGGAAGCTCGATGCCAGTTATTCTGCCCAGAAGTCTCTGCGCGAAGTCGTCGAATCCAATTTTCACCGCGGCTGGTTTTCTGGCCCTCACCCAGACATGCCCTCTGGAAAAATGACGGTCGCGAAGCATGGTGAACCCGCTGACCAGTACGGGTTCTTTCAACCATTTGCCCTCTGCTGCGAAGCATTGGCTTCTGTAAATACAGGCAGGACAATTGCTGGGTCTGCAGATCTTCGCCCAATTGGGCGGAAAGTATGTGGAACTCGCTTTTAGCGTGGGGTATTGTTGGGCTGCGGACGCCTCCTTGGACATCATCTCCTCCTTCGTATCGAGTTCAATTCCGGCCATTTCCCGGAAAGTTTCACATGCGAAATGCCCATCGCCGACACAGGTGTTCTCTTCCGCAGAGCATGGTATCATCTTCCTGATGGGGTATGCCTGACAATAGCGCACGACCACTTCTTCCAAAAATGGACACTTCATCTGATTTCACCTCCTCACAACAGCATTAGGGCAAATTGGGTGCCAATAAAATAAAAAGCCCCAAAATGTGCGTAAGGGGCTTTCACCAAAGCTTGTTACTAAAGTTCAAGGTGATTAACGAAAAACCTCTATAGAGAGGGTACTGCTGTATTTTTTAGCAGTAGAAAACAGTATGATTGACAACATAGTGGGAGTTGGCTTGTTAGCTAGTGCGGAATAATTCAGCGGCGAGTGCGGAGAAATTCAGCGTTTTTGAATCCGATACTTCTTTATCTTGCTGGAGAGAGTATTTCTATCTATGCCAAGTTTTTTAGCAGTCTTGGTGATATTCCAATCGTTGGATTGCAGGACACGCACGATGTGCTCCCTTTCCAGCTCCTGGAGGGACATGTCCGAAGTGGGCTCGAGCCTGCCCTCTGAGGAGGGCAGCAAGGGAAGATCATCGGGAAGGATGATGTTCCCTTTGGCCACCACCACAGCTCGCTCGATGATGTTCTCCAGTTCCCGCACATTTCCGGGCCAATCATATTTCATCAGCAGCCGAGAGGCCTCTTCCGAAAGGCCATCGAGGTCTTTCTTATTTTCGAGACAATATTTTTTCAAAAAATGTTGAACAAGTAGTGGAATATCCTGCTTTCTCTCTCTGAGAGGAGGCAGTTGAATGGAGACCACGTTGATGCGATAGTACAGGTCCTCTCGGAAAATTTCCTGCTCCACTAATTTTTTTAAGTCCTTGTTGGTGGCAGAGATGATTCTGACATCGGTTTTGATGACCTCCGTCCCGCCCACTCTCCTGAACTCCTTCTCTTCCAGTATACGGAGCAGCCCCACCTGTGTTTTGGGGCTGATGTCGCCGATTTCGTCGAGAAACAGAGTACCATTATTGGCCAACTCAAATCTGCCCTTTTTTCTGGCTATCGCCCCGGTGAAAGCCCCCTTTTCGTGACCGAAGAGCTCGCTTTCCAGCAGGCTCTCGGGCAAAGCCGCACAGCTTACGGCGACGAAGGGCCCCTCGCTTCTCAGGCTGCTATTATGGATGGCCCGAGCGACGAGCTCTTTGCCAGTGCCAGATTCTCCCTCGATGAGAATTGTCGAATTGCTTTTGGCCACGGTCTTTACTAATGCCAAAACCTCTTGCATCTTATGGCTCTTGCCGATGATGTCCATAAAGGCATATTTCTTCTCCAGTTCTTGCCGAAGATATATGTTCTCCTTGAGAAGATCCTGGAAAGCGATGATCTTCCTGATGGCCAGCCCGATTTCCTCCGGGTTGAATGGCTTGACGATATAATCATAAGCGCCTTCCTTCATGGCCGTCACAGCGCTGTCGACGGTGGCGTAGGCGGTCATGATGATGACGGGAATATCTGGGTCGAACTTTTTAACCTCCCGCAACACCTCGATGCCATCCATGCCAGGCATCTTCAAATCAACCAGCAGCACATCCCATCTTTCCGCGCGTACTTTGTTCAGCGCCTGGACACCATCCTCAACGGCCACCACCTCATATCCGTCCTCGCGCAGCCATTCCGAGAGGGAATCGCGCATGACTCTCTCGTCATCCACTACCAGGATATGGACATCTTTTCTCATGCTACCTCGCTTTGTCCTTCTCCGCCAATAACGTTGCACATCTAGGGCAGAAATTTTCTGTTTTCACGTCGATGTTTCTCACACTGTTTGAAAAATACATCACGCATTTCGGGTTTCTGCAATGGATTAAACCGAAGGTGTGTCCTAACTCGTGGAGAGCTTCCTTTTTCGCTCGCCTTAGAAGAAGCTGAGGATTGGAGGGCAGACCGGAAAACTCTTGGCGCAAACGGCAAAGAGAGATGACTGCTACTCTGCCTCCTAACTGAGCTTCACCAAAGACGAAGGTCAAAATGGGTGTGCACAAATCGACGTCGACTATGCCGAGAACCTTGATGGCGTCCTCTGTGGCTGAGCATAGATTCTCGTTGTGCAAGATCTCCTTCAATATTCTACCCGAGGAATATTGACCCCGCCCGGGCTCAAAGGCATAGCAGGGCTCAGCCAGGTTCGGCATAATCTTACAGCTGTAGTGAAGGCGTGAGGTTACCTCCAGGGAGATGTTCTGCAAAATCGCCCGGCTTATCGACCCGAACGGCAAGATGTAGATACAACTCACAATCTGATTCTCTAGAGTGCCCTGGTGTACGGATTCTCATACGGTGGGAAGCTCGACGGTGAATGTAGATCCCTTTCCAACGGTGCTTTTCACAGAAATATGTCCATGGTGAGTCTTTATGATCCTTTGAACAATTGAGAGTCCTAGACCTAATCCGGTGCTTTCTTTACCGCCTTTTGTGGTGAAGAAGGGATCGAATATCCTTGCGATGTTCTCCTTGGGGATGCCGCAACCCGTGTCGGAGACGGCTATTTTGATAAAGCATTCCCGGCCTGGCGTTCCCTCGGCTGCCGTGTGTATCTTCATCCTTCCGCCTTTGGGCATGGCTTGAGCAGCATTCATGAAGAGATTGACGAATACCTGCTGCAATTGTCCGAAATCGCCCATGACCTCAGGGAGAGCTGTCGCCCCCGCTCTCTTAATCTCAATATTTCTCACGTTCAATGGATCGGCCAGAAGCATTAGACTTTGCTCGATGATCTCGTTGATTTGGACTGGCGTGATGTCGGGCTCATCTCGACGAGAGAAATCCAACAGGTTCTGTGTGGTTCTCCCAATGCGCTTGGTTTCCCTCTCCATGACGGAGAGATACTCCTCGAATTTTGGGGCTAATGAATCGAGATCCCCCTTCTTCAACTTCTTCAAGAGAAGCTTGATATAGGTTAAAATCCCGTTGATGGGATTGTTAATCTCGTGGGCAACTCCAGCTGCCAGCTGTCCCAGGATAGCCAGTCGTTCCGACTGAACCAGTTGGGTCTGTAGGGTCTTTACTTCGGAGATGTCGCGAAATATCTCCACCATTCCCAGAATATGGCCCTCATGATCCTTCAAAGGAAAAGCGGTGATGTTGACGGGAATCGGTTGGTTGTCTTTGGAAAGGTATTGCGCCTCCGTGTTACACCTGGAAACGCCCTTTTTGATGATCTTGTCAAAGCAACAGGCGCTCTCACACAAAGAGCTTCTCGAAACTTCCTGGCAGGATTTCCCCAACACCTCATCTGCGCAGTAGCCCGTGATCCATTGCGCTGCCTTGTTGAAAACCCGGATTCGTTTCTGATTATCGATGACACAGACGCCACCTTGCATGTTTCGCAACAGTCCCTCGATGAAGGGCCTCATGGTGGAGAGATCCAAGCCACTTTGAAACCTCTCCGGTCGGGTCCTTCTGGACGCGCTTTTCGTCTTGACCATCTTGATCAACCTCGTATTTTTACGTTTAAAAGAACTTCAAAGATCTGTGGCATTTCTGTAAAGCCTTTAGCACCACTGATATGGTATCACCGAATTAGTTAAATGTCAAGCTTTTATTTCGGCAAAGGAAAGGTCCCAATGGCGGTAGACAGTAAGCGAAGCCGGTCAGGTTTGAAATCCGCCCTTACATTGTTGTCATGTCCACTGGTTTTCCAAAGAACATGATTTGCGAGCACGAGCACGTTATATGCTCACCGGCAACTTCTCCAGGCCATATTTCTTCGCATCAGCCAACAGGATGTTCCTTAGCTCCGTGGCTATTTCGGCCGGCAGGGTCTTCGGCTCAGCCCCGGCCAAGATTCTCTCCACTTCCTGGTGAGCTCGCTGGGTCGCTGTGAGCCTGCCCTTCTCATCCCACTCACCCAGGGTGCCCCGGTCGATGGCCGGGCCCGGGAAGCAGGCCTCCTGCCTAAACCATTGCAGCGTGTGAGGGTCTGCGAGGAAATGGTCTATCTGACCGATCTTCTTGAGTATGTTCATGGCCAACGGTTTCTCTCGAAGAGCGATGCCCTCCGCAAGACGAAGGGCCATGCCACAGATCTCGTTATCGATGACCAGCTTCTCCAGACTCTGGCAGCTCTCGAAATCCAGCATCCCGGGACCGGAGACCACATTGATGCCCGCCAATGCAGCAAGGATGGCTCCCATGCCGCTCTCCAGGCCCGCCTGGGCGTCCAGGATTTTCGCATCGGAGAGAGCCATGTAAGTATGGGTGGGCAGTTTCAGGTGCTTGCCCACCTGGCTGTAGGCCACGTCGATCATCATGGTCTCTATCGCGCCCATGGGTGCAGTGCCCTTGCGCATGTCAAAGCAGGCCGGTGAACCTCCATAGATGATGGGAGCCCCAGGCTGAGCCAGCTGGTGGATGACGATGCCGCTGAGGTTTTCGGCGGCATGCTGTACCACGGCCCCGGCCAGTGTCACCGGTGAAGTGGCCCCTGTGAGGGGCATAGAGACAAGCTCGGCGGGGATTCCCGAGCGAGCACAGTCGATCAGGCTCTGGCAGGTGAGGTCGCTCCACTTCAGGGGTGGTGAAGGGCAGCAGTCGAAGATGGCCAAGGGCTTTTCTCGAAGCTGGTCTGCGCCTCCGCGCACCGCGGCCAGCATCTGGTGCATGACGGCAAAGCCCTGCTTGGCGAAAGTGCCGGTGATGACCGGTTTGGTCCCATATATCAGTGAGATATACAGGCGGTAGCGGTCAGCCATCTCCTCTGGGACATCGGAGGAAATCAGGGCCGTGCTCTGGGCCTTGAAATGATGCAGCTCCTCCACCAGTCGGGCCAGGTTCACCAAGTCCTTTGTGAAGGCGTCGCGGGGTTTGCCCAGCTGGGGATCGAAGATGCGCAGGGCAGCTGAGCCGGGATTAAAGTGGACCATGTCCTCTCTGAGATCCAGGGCTGACTCCCCCTCCCGATCGTAGACTTTGATGTGAGAGGGAGCCGTCTTCAGGCATTTCTCCACCAGGTTCGGGGGGATGTGCGCGCGATTCTGGGTGTGGTCCACTTGGGCTCCGGCCTCGGCCAACAACTTCAGGCCTTCCCCATTCTCCACGAAGGCGCCCACATCCATAAGGATGACAAGAGCCTCATCTATGATTTGCTTCACAGCGCTAGTTTCAAGAAGTTGCAACTGGGGACGTTTCGCTTCAGTCAAAATATCCTCCTATGGGATTGACTATTTCCATAAAAGTATTGGGAGACTATTTCCCAGCGGCATCGGCCCATATCTTCCTCTGATGTGCCAGCCAAGCCGCCGTGCCCATAGTCAACCGGGCGCGAAGATTCATGATGTGACGGCCAGGCGGGCAGCCCGGGGGATCGTCGGGCACCAAGATGCTGAGCTTCTCACAAGGGAAATCCGGACAATATCCACGGTGCTCGATGCGCTTCTCGTGACAGCAACGGACGAAGTGACACTCTGGGCGGCCGCGCGGCACGCACCCCTGGCAACGCTGGCGATAGTTAGGGCATTTGCCGCAGAAATCGCCACACGAGCCGGCTTCGTGGATGTTGCTGTCCAGGACCACTCTCATAAATCAGGTCTCGTGTGAAGTCCTGGGAACCATCATCAGGTGAAGTCCGAGCAAGATCCCCGCCACGCTGATCATCATGATGGCAGTGATGGGCTCGTCAAAGAAGAGCAAAGCGAGCACGGCGACGAAAATGGGCACCAGGCTATACACCGAGCTAGATGTTCTGGTTGGACCGATCTTCCCGATGCTCAGGGTATATAGGAGATATCCAATACCTGATGCCACTGCGCCCATGTAAATGAGAGACCAAAAAGAGGCCATTGAGATACTGTCGATGTGCTGGGTCCAATGTTCCGTATAGGCGAGGCCGATGAGCATGATCACCCCGAATAGCGTGGCGTAGAAGAATAGGCAGAATCCCGAGTACTTCTCGGAAAGCCTTTTGACGAGCAATGCATATATCGCCCAATTGA
>SMTZ1_10010980_pt1 | contig 15724 bp, 18 predicted proteins | sample DeeMarSWOR136_30_FD_25667 | JGI IMG/M metagenome (IMG submission 25667)
CATTAAGGAGCAATCACTCTTCCTAAAGACCACAAAAGGCCTGGTTATTATCACCGGCTGCGCCCACCCTGGCATTGCAGAAATCGCGGAGGAGACCCGACGACTTTTCGAGGATAAAATCCACCTGGTGATTGGAGGCCTGCATCTTTCAGGGCATTCTCGTTCCCAGATAAGAGCCATCGCCGAAAGGCTAGATGCCACGGGTATGGAAAAGATAGCGCCCTGCCACTGCAGCGGTGATATGGCCAGGGCCCTTTTGGGGAAACATTATGCTGATAATTATGTGCCTTGTGGGGTTGGGCTCGTGTTAGGGATTCCCAGCCTTCAAAGATGAGGAGAATAGAGGATCCGGGCCCAGAGGACCCGCCTTTAATCAAGCCTTACAGGGGGTACGAGGACGAGGCTACGGCCCTTTTCGAAAGGCCGTATCTCAAAAAAAATTCCACCGAGCCCCACAGTGACCCCATATTTTGAGGTTCCTGCCCGCCATCGCTCTCGCTCAGGCGAGGCGGGCGGGTGCGCCTCTGCGCCCTTGGGAGTCTCCCGTCACTTTGTTAAACCGCAAAATATGGGGTCATCGCCCACTCACACAGTAGATACGGCATTGAGAAATGGGGCGTGGCCTCGGCATCAAAGGGCACAGTTCCTTTACCGGAGCGAAGGTTGAATCACCATTTCACGAGCAAAGCTTAGTCATACCATCCCGCAGGGCGGGACGGGCATTCAAACCGATCTTACTGAACCGATCCCAGACTTCAAGTGGCACCCCCCGTTTCAAGCAGAATATTTCATATTTGCAATACCGCCCGCCACGAATCGCTGCAGGAGTGAAATGAAGGGCCTTCTTCAAAAAGAGGGTACATCCATTCGGAAACGAAAAATCAACCTATCATTTCAACAGGTTACAATTTTTTATTCTTGTTCCAAGACTTGGCATGAAAGGTGCTAAGCACATAAGCGCTAACCGTTTCATCTGTGCGCAAGACTAAACAAAGATAATAACGCTTGGCGATTTTGATACAGGAGGAGATCTAACATATGAAGGTAGCTGTAAGTTCCAGTGGTAAGGATTTGAATTCACAGATTGACCCGCGTTTCGGGCGGTGTGCCTACTTTTTGATCGTCGAGACGGACGATATGGAATTTGAGGCCTTTGATAATGAAAATATCGCCCTGGGTGGAGGTGCGGGCATTCAATCCGCCCAATTTGTAGCCTCTCTAGGCGCCAAGGCCGTCATAACCGGAAATTGTGGTCCCAACGCGGTGCGCACCCTATCGGCGGCCGGGATAGAACTATTCATCGGCCAGACAGGGACCGTAAGAGAGGCCATAGAGAGACACAAGCATGGAAAACTGAGGCCCACCAGCGAGGCCAATGTGGCTGGCCATTACGGTATGGGCATGGGCCGTGGCACGGGGATGGGCCGCGGCATGGGCATGGGTCGTGGCATGGGTATGGGTCGTGGCATGGGCATGGGCCGCGGCATGGGCATGTCTGGGAGTAATGTTTCAGGCCAGGTGGCGTCCGAGGATTTTACAGGCGACCAGGAATTGAAGGCCTTAAAAGAGCATGCCGAAAACCTTAAAAAGCAGATGAAAGAGATTGAAGACCGGATCAAGAAGCTAGAGAAGGATGATTAAACCCATATCATCTAGAAAAAATAAAATGGCGGTTTGTCATCAATGAAGATAGGTATACCGATCTGGGGAGATAGGATTTCACCCGTGTTGGACACGGCCTCGAGGCTGTTGATCGTCGAAGTTGTGGACAAAAAAGAGGAATCCCGTTTTGAGACGTATCTGGAGGAACAGGACGTATCCCATCGTTGCGTCCGCATCCGGGGCCTTGGGATAGATACCCTCATATGCGGTGCCATATCACGTCCATTTTCAAAAATCTTGGAGGCTTCAGGTATTAATGTGGTCCCAGGGATATCTGGCCATCCAGAGGATGTCCTGAATGCCTATCTCAAAGGGGACCTCTATCATTCCAGGTTCTTAATGCCGGGTTTTAAAAAGAAAAAATCCTTGCCCTAAAACAAGACATTGGCCGGCACATCATGTGAGCCAAAGAGAAGAGCATTTAATATTTTTCAAGATTGGAGGTTAAAGCTTAATGAGCAATACAGAGAAGAGTGGCGGATTAAGCCATAAAGATAAGCATGACGTACAGGATGCCGAGATCGGCGAAAGGTTAAAACATATCAAGAACAAGATCCTCGTTATGAGCGGCAAAGGGGGAGTAGGAAAGAGCAGTGTGGCTGCTTATCTCGCTGTCGCCCTCGCCAAAAGAGGTTACATGGTGGGTCTGATGGACGTGGATCTTCATGGTCCGAGTATCCCGAGATTGCTAGGTCTTAAGGGGAGCATTCAACCCTCCTTCCATCCCGGAAAAGCGCTTCCGATCAATTATCTGTCCAACTTGCAGGTCATGTCCATTGAGGTGCTCATGGGAGACAACAAGGATGTGGCGACGATCTGGAGAGGCCCTCTCAAGATAGGCGTGATTAGGCAGTTTATATCAGACATTGAATGGTCAGATCTTGAATATCTGGTCATCGACTCTCCTCCAGGGACCGGTGATGAACCCTTGACGGTGGCACAGACCATACCAGATGCCAAGGCCCTGGTTGTCACCACGCCGCAGGAGATTTCATTGGCTGATGTGAGAAAATCCATCAGCTTTTGCCGTCAGGTGAAAATGCAAATCCTGGGTGTGGTGGAGAACATGAGTGGACTTCAGTGTCCGCACTGCGGAAAGGATATTGAACTGTTTAAGTCCCGGGGTGGGCTATCAGTGGCTGAGAAAGAAAACTTGAAACTCTTAGCTTCCCTGCCCATCGATCCCGAGGTTGTTAGGCAAGGGGACATGGGAAGTGTGGCCATGCTGGATGACGAGCAACTTCCCTTTACCCGCGCTTTTAACAGCATGGTGGATCAAATCGTTGAATTGAGTCGCACGGAACCACAGCTTCTCGTTAAAGAAAAAAAGGACAAGGAGGTAGGCATGGAAAAGATTAAATTTGCTGTCCCGGTTTCAGGAGGCAAGCTTTCCTCGCATTTCGGACACTGCGACCAATTTGCCCTCATTGAAACTGAAGGTGGAAAAATAAGGGACACATCAATGCACACACCACCGCCCCATGAGCCTGGGGTGCTGCCCAGATGGCTTCATGAACTGGGAGCCAATATTATTATCGCCGGCGGAATGGGATCCAGAGCACAGGATCTGTTTAATCAAAATGGTATCAGAGTCATCACTGGGGCACCCATGGATTCTCCAGAGTCTTTGGTCAACCAATACCTTTCTGATGCCTTGGTCACCGGAGAAAATGTTTGTGATCACTAACTTGATTTCTGAAAAGACCCAACGAACTGATGACTTGAAAGCAACTGACTACTGACGACGAACAACAGACATTTTCAAGAAAGGAGGTAACCATGGAAAAAGTTGCCATTGTGGGTTGTGGTGCTTACATGGACAGTGGTTATGGCTGTCCTGGCGAATGGCGATGTCTCAAAGCCGCAGCGCTTGGAGAAGGGAGTTTCGAAAGCCCTTCACAAGTTATAAGTTTTGTTAAATGTGAATGCCCTGGCCGTCCCCTCGCGGCTAATATGGGCATGGCCATGAAACTCTCAGAAATGAAACCAGACGTGATTCATCTTAGTTCCTGTCTTGTTAATGCGAAACCGGGATGTCCTTACACAGATGGCGAAGAATTGTCCAAAATCTTGGAGGAGAAGACCGGGATCAAGGTGGTCATGGGCACCCATGATTACCATTAGATTTGCCTCTTTCGAGGGCCGTAGCTGTATGCAAGAAAACCGCGGACCGACTTCCTCATTTCAAGCGATTAAGGAATCTGTTCAAATGGCTAAAGAAGACGATGACAACGGTATTGCCCAGATGCTTTCTGAGTCCGGGTATTCAGATAAGGCCATCCATTATTTTCAGACCAGGGAGAACATTGGCATCATTGAGGATGCGGATCAGGTGAGCGATCTCACAGGCCCCTGTGGAGATATGATGAAAATATCCCTGCATATCGAAAGGGATAGGATAGATGATGCCAAAATACAGGTATTGGGCTGTCCGGGGGCAGTTGCTTCGGGCTGTGCGCTCATAAACCTTGCCAGGGGCAAGACCCTTGAAGAGGCAGGGGAGATCGATGTTGATCTCCTCTATAAGGAACTCGAAAGGCTGCCAGATAAAAAGCTGCACTGCGCCCGTCTAGCCGTAAAGACCCTTCAAAAGGCCCTGGAAGAGTATAAGGAAAAATGCAGAAAAGCAGCAAATTAGTTGCTGCCCCCCATCTCCCTTTAGATCAACCGGGATGGGGGTTAAGAGAGAGATAAGGAGGTTTGGCTTATGCTACCGCGTGGACAGGGAATGGGAGGAGGCCAGGGAAGAGGGAGAGGACAGGATCAATCCGGCCGGGGAAGAGGCATGGGCGGAGGTCGTGGCCTCGGCCCTGGTGGTCGTTGTATCTGCCCAGATTGTGGAACCAAAACGACCCATGAAAGGGGTACCCCGTGCTTTGAAGTCAAATGCCCCAAATGCGGCTCATATATGACGAGAGCATAGACTGGAGCATGCAGCGTTGAAGTACTGCAGTGTTGGAGTATTGGCTGTCTGAATCGGAGGAAAATGTACATGAGTGAAACCGTAGACGATTTCGTGCGAAACTTGCAGAAGCAGATCTTTGAGGAAACAGAGCAGGCCTATGGCGAGAAGGCCTTTCATCGGTGGCTAAATCCTGTCTATATGGGCACAATCAGGGAACCCGACGGTTATGCATGTTTGACAGGGGTATGTGGAGATACCATGGAGATTTTCCTTAAGTTTGAGAATCATCGGGTGAAAGAGGCGTCCTTTAAAGCAGACGGCTGTGGCTCTAGCATTGTGTGCGGCTCCTTTGCAGCCGAAATGTCTCTTGGAAAAAATCCCGATGAACTTCTGGAAATCACGGGGGAAGCCATTTTGAAAGAACTGGAAAGACTTCCAAAAGAAGATGAACACTGTGCCCACCTCGCAGCAGAAACACTTCAAGAGGCGCTGAACGACTATATGATTAAGCAAACCGCAAAGAACAGTTAATGGGTTTAGTGGTTGAGTTGTTAAGTCGTTACCAATGTCAAAAAACCCGCGTAATCGGGAAACTACTTAACCATTCGACGACTCAACGACTCAACTCACTCATTATTTGAGTTTCTTTCATGATTATCAGCATTGCCAGTGGAAAAGGGGGAACGGGTAAAACGATGGTGGCGACCAACCTGGCGTTGTCCATGGATTCGGACGTCCAGCTCTTAGATTGCGACGTGGAAGAGCCCAATGCCCACCTCTTTATCCATCCCGCTTTAGAAGGAACAGAAATCATTACCACACCCGTTCCCCAGGTTGATGAGGATAAATGCACGCTTTGTGGGAAATGTGGTGAGATATGCCAGTTTAAGGCCATTCTAGTTATCGGTGAGACCGTTTTGACTTTTCATGAACTCTGCCACAGCTGCGGCGGTTGCATGGCAGCCTGCCCGGAAGAGGCCATTACCGAGATAGGCCGGGATTTAGGTATCATTGAGCGGGGTCACCGAAATGGATTGGACTTTGTCCACGGGAGGTTGAGAGTGGGCGAGGCCATGTCCCCTCCGCTCATCAGAAAAGTCCGATCCCATACCCGTCCGGATACATTAACCATTATCGATGCCCCTCCAGGCACGTCCTGCCCCGTCATTGCCGCCATGCAAGGGGCTGATTTCGTTCTGCTGGTGACTGAGCCTACCCCCTTTGGTCTGTATGACCTCAAACTGGCCGTTGGTGCGGTGAAGATCCTGGGGATCCCCTGCGGATTGCTTATCAACCGTTCTGACATGGGAGATGATAAAGTTAAAGAATACGCACATGAAAACGACTTGCCCATTTTGATGGAGATTCCTTTTGACCGCCGTATCGCCGAAGCCTACTCTCGGGGGAAGGCCCTGGTGGAGGTGATGCCCGAGTGGAAGGAAAAATTCTTCGAATTGTACAGTCGAATTGAAGAAATGGCCATGCCCACAACTCCTTCCCCCTTGACGGGGGAGGGTCGGGGTGGGGGTGGGAATAGAAAGATTTGGCATGAAAGAACTCGTGATCATAAGTGGTAAAGGAGGAACCGGAAAGACGAGCATCTTGGCTGCCTTTGCCGCTCTGGCCGAGAACAAGGTCCTTTGTGACGCGGATGTAGATGCCGCTGATCTTCATCTGGTCATGGCTCCCACGGTTGAAGAACATCACGATTTCCAGTCGGGCCATATGGCCATCATTGACCAGGACAAGTGCACCGAGTGCGACCTCTGCCGGAATTTGTGCCGTTGGAATGCCATTAGTGAAGACTATAGGGTAGACCCCATTCAATGCGAAGGTTGTGGCGTCTGCGTCTATTTCTGTCCTGAAGAGGCCATTGACTTCCCCCTCAGCACCTGCGGCGAATGGTTCATCTCTGACACCCGTTTTGGTCCCATGGTCCATGCACGGCTGGGCATTGCCGAGGAAAATTCCGGCAAGCTGGTCACCCTGGTGAGGCAGGAGGCCAAAAAACTGGCCGAAAAAAAGGCCTTTGATCTCATTCTGACGGACGGGCCTCCTGGCATCGGTTGCCCGGTCATTGCCTCCATAGGCGGAGCCAGTGCCGTGCTCATTGTTACGGAGCCCACGGTTTCAGGAAAACACGATATGGTGCGCGTGGCGCAACTAGCTGCACACTTCAAGGTTCCGGGTATGATCTGTGTCAACAAGTTTGATCTGAACCCGGAGGAAACGCAGATCATTGAGGATGTGGCCAGAGAGAATGATTTGGTGGTCCTGAGTCGTATCCCTTTTGACCCCATCTTCACCAAGGCCATGGTTCAGGGTCAAACTCTATTTGAATACAATACAAATTCAGAGGCTGGAAATGCAGTGAGGAAGATCTGGGAAGAATTAATGGTAAGAATGGGGTCTTGAAATCCAGAGGAAAGGAAGGAGGTGATTGGATACTCTTTAATGAAATGGAAAACGGGTCTCGCAAAGGCGGCCCAATGCAATGTTAACTTTTCAAGTAGGGTGAAGCCTTGAAAGAGATGAGTAGAAGAGAGTTTGTGAAAACTGTGTCGCCCAGAGGCGCCCTTAGTTATGCCCCTGCAAATCGGGCCGGTGAAACCGGGATGAAAGAAAGGAGGTGATAACCGCGCAAGTTCCCGTGCTTTGACGTTAGTGTCTCCTATACGGAATTGGACTAACGCAAAAAGAAGCTGGCTAGACCTGGACAAGGGACACAACCAACCTGAAAGGCAGGATCGCCTGGAACTTGCCATAAAACTTAAGTTCTAAGGATTGTCTGATAGTTTTTTTGGATTCAAACAAAAGAGATAGGAGGAGGGCTATGAAACAAGATAGAAGATCATTTCTCAAGTCTATGGCAACTGCCGGTATTGCAGCTTCGGTAGCAGGGCCAATGAGTGGCGTGCTTCCAAGAAAAGCAGAAGCCGCAAAGAAAGTCGACTTCGGCGAGGTCAAGGGCGTGAAGGTCGACGTTCTCACGGAAACGAGCTGGTTTGACAACACCACACTCAAAAACGAATTGGTTGCGGGGGGTGGAGCCGCTGTAAGCCAGTATAACACTCCTTGGAGCTGGGAAAATGCTGGGGGTTACTCAGCCCTGGTAACAGTGACAACGCTCGAGGGCGATGAAAGAAAGCTTTTATTGGATTCAGGCTGGAACACCGAGTGGATGGATTATATCTTTGAGGAGAAGAATAATATCCCCCCCATGCTGAAAAGCGGGGAGATTGAAGCCCTGATCATAAGTCACTGTCATCTGGACCATTACTGGGCCATCGAATCCACCTTAAAGCACAAACCTGATATCCCCATGTATATCCCTGAGACATGGTATCCGGAGGATAAGGCTCTTCTGCAGGACAAGGCAGCCTTCGCACCCAAGAACAAGGCTGGTGAGGCAGTCCATATTTGCAAGAATGATTATCCCCACAAAGGGAAATTGGTCTTAACAAAGACCCAAGGCGAAAACGGTGACGGCATCTACAAGCTTATGCCCGGTGTCGCCTTGAGAATGTTTGATGTTCCCATCCTATTGCGGGTCCGAGGTGAAAATGTCTTGTACTTCAAGGTGAAGGACAAGGGGGTTGTCACAGTGACCGGGTGCTGCCACCCTGGGATCTTGACTCTCAATGCCTGGGCCAGGAGGAACATTAAAGGCTATGAGCCTTATGGTTGCTATGGGGGGCTTCACATTAGCGTCTTTGAAAACTGGGACCCCAAGTTTGATGATGTCATCAAAGGGGTGAAGGCCTTTAAACTCAGGAAGATTGGTTGCAATCACTGTACCGGCTGGATCTGGGCTGAGAGGGCGAGAGAGGCGGGTGTGGCCATTGTCAAAGGATCTGATAAATTTAGGGAATATAAAAAGATTTCAACGGTGGCCAAGAAATCGAATGTCTTCTTGACCAATGGAGACTCAATTACGTTTTAACCAAAGGCTATTGTAAGCAGGAATCAAGACATATCTTGGAGAGAAGGGAAAGGAGAGCACAGAGCATTGCTTTCTTTCCCTTCTATATCCGGATTTCAATGTGACCCATTCCCGATAATGACAAGAGATATGTTTCAGTTAATGCACAAATGAGAAAGGAGGGGGAGTGATGAATGAAGGCGCAGACCAGGCGAAAAAATTTAATTATATCTTTGGCCTCATAAACTTTGCGATCATATTTGGGATCGTATTGCTGTTGTGGTATATCTTTATGCACCCCAAAGGGCCGGTGAAACTTTACAGCCCCATGTATGGCTTTTCCTTGATCGTTTGTTTCCTTACCGCCATCGTGCTCATGATTAATGTCGCCGACTACTACCCTTTTCCGGAAAGCCCGTCAGAGAAACTCAGTGTGATTCCCAGAGGGATAACTTTGACCGTTGTCTCTTTTATCCTGATGCTATTCTTGTTTTATGTGGTGTTTAAATCCATAATGGCGGCAGGAGGGATGGGCTCCGATCTCTATATCGCTCGAGAGAGCGCCTGCATGGCCCTGGTTTACTTTTTCACCGCTTTTCTATGGCTCGCCCTGTTTTGGAGCGTTGGTTTTGGCCGCTGGCCCTGGCACAAGGTGGAGAGAGGGCTCCTTGCATGGTCCAAATTCGCTACCATTATATTCTTTACCACGATCGTTTATGCGGTCTTGTTCCACCCAAATGTGTGCTATCTCTTCTATCCCCCTCAAACCAAGGCAGGCGTGGCGGCCTGGTGGGCCTCCTTTACAGGCACGGGCAGTGCGTACTTTGGCCTAGGACTAGCCATATCAAGTTTGGGATGGATCGTTTTTTCTGATCTGCTATGGGAGGGATATCCTTGGAAATTGTTGGAAAAGGATGGAGAAGGGACATTCCTCAAGGGGGTGGTCACCTTCGTCGTAACCCTGGCCTTGGGCATTGTCACGTTGCTCATTCTTTATGTGATCATGAATTGGTTCTGGGACACACCCTTTGAAGGGGGCCAGTATACGGATGCTCCCTATTTCCGCTACCTCCATGTGGGAGAGGTAAGTGGCTTTTTTATCCTGGCCGCCTTTATTCTCAAAACCTATTTCAATAACTTTCCCAACATGCGTGGACTTTGGCCAAGAGCCATCATCCGGACCGCTATAGCCATTGCCGGTGGGATACTTTTCCACCTGTTCTATTACTCGGCGGCTACGGTTACACTCCTCGGAAAGGTCCCTGGTTTCGGTCAGCCCGAGGACACGCCACTGGTGTGGACCATACTCTTTCTGAGCGTCGTTATGATTCAGTCCGGTTTTTTTGATGGATGGCCCTTAAAAAGACGTTAACGATTGAGATGAATATATGGTGGACAAAAACAAGAGGCTTTTCTTCTCAAAATATATACTTCAAATTGCGGGCAAGGCAATAGCGAGCTTTCAAGACGGCGTTAAATCGGCTGAAGAAGAAGCAAATTTTGAGAAGTTTTTCGAATCCTACGAGTCCAGTCACGCCTTAACGCTGGCTTATCCGGATGAGATCTTGCTCGATAGCGCTCGGAAGGCTGGGATCAAGACGGAGGGCAGGGAAAAGAACGAGATCGTAAAAGAACTGCTCAAGAAAAAGGAGAGCTCATAGAGTGGATTTGGAGAGTTTTTTTCGTAGTCGAATCGAGAATATGTTGATTACAGCCTCATGGTTTGAAGAGGTCAAACAGGTTCTCCACCTCACCGGGGTCAGCCCAGTATGGGCAGACGGACCACCCGCCTGGTATTTTTGGATCGATTCCGCACCCGGTGTGCATGAGCTGCGATTGGAAGATACCTTTATCCGCGATTCAAAAGGCCGGGAATTGTGCACCGGCCTTTTCGCGGTAAGGTTTTACCCCTTTCCTAACAACGAGATTTTCGACCACTTTTCATTCGAAGAACAAATCTTTATTCAAAGCCCTTTTTTTGATGACTCAAACACGCCAAAGTTCGAATACTATACCGAGATACCTGACCTACTTTTCAAAGTGGCCATCTTAGAGTTTACATTAGACTCGGAGAATAACCAGGCTCTATTCAAACTAGAATCCCTGGACCGAATCCGGACGATATTTCACAAAGAGATAATTCTGGAGTGTAGACCTTTCAAGAAAAAAAGACGTTTTCATAAAGGCGAAAAAGATAGGGACGTCCCGGGATGGGATCTTGGCTACTCCTTATATGATCGAATCTTGGGACTCTATGCCAATTACAGCAAAATCCAGCCGTACCGAATAATTATGACCCGTGAAACCGGTTTTGAATTCGTTTATGATGGGAATAACAGTCTCCAATCCTATACAACAAATGATGCCAAGCTCAATGTTTTAGCCGTCGTCTTTGCTGGTGAAGCGAAGAGAGATCAGGTGCAAAGTGACGAATTAATTCCTGAAGAAACCAACGACGTAAACAAAGAAGTGATTTGCGATCGGTGCTTCCCGTGTGGGCACCCGCATGAGCTTAATACTCAATCTCTATCAAGTTTGCCTTCACTGAATAAGCAATGGTGGAAACTCGCGGAGGCAGATTACAAATCTAGGCTTGCTTCACTTTGCGGATGCACCTAGTCTCTTTCTTGTCAACTTTTCTTAAACACTCTTTTCATTTTTCACAAAAGAAGCAAAAAAGCCATGCCAAGAAAAGATCTATGATGCCCTGGAATGGCTAGTCCACCCCAAACAGACTTTCAGATGGCCAACAAAACTGAGAACATGGTACCTTAGGCCGCCCGTCTGACTCAGGGAAGATACTACTGCGATAATTTTCTGGGTAGAATATCCGCTTCTTCCGCCAAATACGGATAGCGCGCCTTGTGTCTGCCCCTGGAGAAGGCAATACGTCCAAGTAAGGGTTATTAGATGCTAAGACCTTCAATCTATTAATACAATAATAGCTCGGTGGAGGGAAAACAGTATGAACGTTGAAGCATGTTCCGGCATCAGGGCCGTGACGTCCTTAGACCAAGCGGAAATTGAAAAGAAAGCCAATACACCCTTCGAATTTTGGGGTCCGACGCCCAGTGAGGCCAGAGCCAAAGCCGTTGCCAAGAAAAAGGGTTTGCACGACAAGCGCACAACCTTGAAGGAAGCCGTAGCCCAATACATCAAAGACGGAATCAACCTCGGCATCGGGGGGTTTGTCAACACTCGCGTTCCGGTGGCCATTATCCATGAAATCATCCGGCATGGCGCCCGAGATTTGACCCTGTCATTTCAGTCAAACTCAATCTGCTGCGAACTGCTTGCTGGTGCAATGATTTTAAATCCAGGCCATGTATCAATAAGGCGTATTGAACTGGCCTGGTACGGCTATGAAGTCATTGGGATCGCGCCGCTTCTGCGATACCTTACAAGCAATGGCATGGTAGAACTTGACGACTACACCAACTATGGGATGTCTGCCCGGTTCAAGGCAGGAGCAATGGGGATTCCATTCATACCGACGCGGGATCATGGCGGTACTGATATGGAGCTGGTGAATAGAGGGAAGATGGTAGAATGTCCATTTACCAAAGAGAATATATATCTTGTTCCTGCATGTCATCCAGATGTCGGCATCTTACACGTATCCGCAGCAGATATGTATGGCAACTGCCGCATCTTCGGGGCCCTGTGCACCTGTCCTGAAATTGCTCAGGCAGCAGTTAATACCATTGTGACCGCTGAGCAGATTATTTCCAATGATACTGTGCGCAATTATCCGAACCTTACTGAAATCCCATATCCTGCCGTTGATGCAGTGGTAGAGCAGCCTTTTGGGTCTACGCCTGGCGCATCTTATGGATATTACTGGTTTGATATGCCTACCTTCCTGGAATTTCGAAGCATTTCCGATGAATTCAGAAAAACTGGTAATAAGGACAAGCTCAAAAAATACTATGACACCTATATTTTTGGCTGCGAGACCTTTGATGATTACTTGAAAAAAATGCCAGAAGAGAAGTTGAGAGAGCTCAGGCACATGGATGGCGAACAACCGAAAATCCTTGAATAGCGAAACAATTTTTTGAGGAGCAAGGATAATGTCTGATTACGGTCCATTTGAGATGATCGCCTATACGGGGGCAAGGGTACTGGAGGATGAAACCATTGTATTTGTCGGCACGGGATTGCCGATAATCGGCGCGATGTTTGCACAGCTAACCCATGCACCGCATCTCAACATGATTTTTGAAGCCGGTTCTCTGGCCGCCATTCTTGAACAGGGAATGCCGCTATCGGTCGGAGACACCCGGGCGTTTCGTAAGGCCGTTTTCGCCAAGGGACTATGCGCTGCGTTCGAATTAACCCAAAGAGGCTATTCAGACTATGCGTTTATAGGTGGCGCTCAGATCGACATGTATGGCAACATCAACTCCCACTTTCAGGGCGGCACTTACAGTAAGTCAAAAACGCGTTTTCCTGGAAGCGGCGGGGCTGGCGCCATGGCAGCCAACTGCGAAAAAACCATTTCAATAATGGCCCTTGAGAAAAGACGGTTTGTTGAGAAACTCGATTTCGTAACCAGCATCGGTTTCGGTGACGGCTCGCCGGATTACCGCAAAAAAGCCGGGGTTATGGGATCCGGGCCTTACAGGGTTATTACCAACCAGGCCCTGTTCGGCTTTGACAAAGATACCCATCGGATGATGCTGCTGGAGGTTTTACCTGGAAAAACTGCAGATGATATCCAGGAACTGGTAAGCTTTGAACTCCTGATTTCTCCGGACTTAAAGGAGATGAAAGAACCGAATGAGGAAGATTTAAGACTCTTGCGGGAGGAATGTGACCCGGATGGGTATTTCTTAAAGCGGAAAACCGAGTGAAGTAGATGGTAGGATAATCCGAATACCGGTAGGGATAATCCTCACGGGGGAGAAGCTGTATAATTAAGAGACGTTGTGCTCACTTAATCAAGCTTATGGATTATAAAAGAGGTCCAGGATTTTCCATGTATTTCTGCTAATAAACCATCCGGAATCTACTTTTCTAAAATCGAAATTGAATATACCTTTTTCCCAATAATCTTGAGGAATGCTATAGAGTATAAAAGGAACGTCCAATTTCGCATTGTTCCCTTCCACATTTGTTTTTTTGGGTGTAAACAATTTTAATTTAAAGCTGTACATTTTCCATTTGGTGAGCTTGTCAGTAAGGATACCGAAATATTCTTCTTTAGTAACCATATGATCGGATCTGTCATCTTTCATTCCTGCCTTAATTATGGCCCCTGGTAAATCAAGAAGTAGCTTAACAATTTTTGCTTCATCTAAGCTTTTTGCTCTGTAATCCTCTAGGGCTCTGTAACCCCTTAGATTTAGTTCAGCAACAGCGGTACCTACATAAAGGAGAACCCCCAACATAACTAATACTGATACTGATAATTTTTTCATGAATATTTCCCCTCTGCTTTCTTTGATTAGCTCGCCTTTATCATAAAAATGCTGCAGATAACACTCTAAACGGATTGCAAAAAATTAAGACTGAAATTTGGAGCTTACGCCTTAGGGGGAGGCTGAAAAGGAAAGGATTCTTGAGAGCTTTAAGCATTGCATTGTTCAGGCATCTGCAATGTTTCAAAAAAGTTTGTGATCAATATACAATTTGATGGATAAAATGGTCAAGCCCAAGCCATTAGATCAATCTGATGTCTTTTAAAGCTCCAAACTGAGAAATGAAAGGACTTGAAAAAAAGTAAGGGGTCAGCAAACTGCACAAAACCTGTCCCCCCCCGATACCGCCATTTACTGTGGATAGAAAGGAGTTGGGAATATGTTAATAGGAGATGCCTTAAAAAGGTGTGCCAGAAACTATCCAGATAAATTGGCATTTCAAGACATGTACGGAAAACATTTTCCAATCGGAACGAACTACACATATAAAGAACTTTTTGAGGTCGTAAATCGCTTAGCAAATAGTTTTATTTCCTTGGGTTTAAAAAGAGGTGACAGGGTTGCTGTACAGACAGGTACTGGAATGGGACATATATTGTCGTTACTGGCTCTTACTAAAGTAGGAATTGCAATAGCTCCAACGGATCGAACATTTATGGCAAATGAAATCACCTACCTGATTCAAGATAGTCAAGCAAGGGGTTTTATCGCTGATGCAGATATCTATGAGAAAAAAATAAAATCCATTCAGTCTAAGCTTGATTCTGTTGAATATTTCATAGGGATAGGGGAGGAAAAACCATGTGAGTATGATTTCGATACACTCATTAAGGAGGGAGAAATAAATGAACCGACAGTTGATGTTAAAGAAGATGATATTGCTACTCTTATATATACAAGCGGAACTACTGGCAAACCGAAAGGCGTTCCGCTCACACATAGAAAATGGACCTTCAGTGCCACAATCTGGGCAGGTGAACTGGGGATTCATCCTTACACCAGATGGGCTCTTCTTATGCCTATGCATACCTCTGGAGGCACAGGACTGACCATTGCATCAACAGTACGTGGATGCTCGATGATTGTTACTGACCCAGATCCGAGAAAAGTCTTAGATATTATTAATAAGGAAAAAATAACATTCACACAGTTCAGTCCAACATTGCTTGCAAGGGTAATCCGACATCCTGATGCAGAAGATACTGACTTTTCAAGCATAGAGCATTGGTTTACCTCGGCTGCCCCAATATCTGCAGAACTGTTGAAAGAAGGAGCCAAGTATCTTGGAGATAAGTTCATTCAACTTTATGGGACAACTGAAACAGCCCTATTGGGAACAATACTACGGCCACAGGAAGTGAGCCTTGACGGTCCTTTAGCAAAAAGATTGACCTCAATTGGAAGGGCCTGTCTTGGCTATCAAACGAAGGTAGTTGATGATGAAAGCAAAGAAGTCATGCCAGGAGGTATTGGCGAATTAGCTATTCGAGGAGAAGCAGTAGCAGATGGGTATTGGAATAAACCTGAAGCTGCAGACTTCCGCGATGGCTGGTGGTATTCGGGAGATATGGTCCGAGTTGATGAAGATGGATTCTATTATGTAATTGATAGGAAGAAAGATATGGTTGTTACATCCTGCGGTTCATGTCGTTTGCGTGATTGGCGTGCCTGATGAGGAGTGGGGTGAGGCTGTCAAAGCGGTTATAGTAAAAAAGGGGGGTGAAAAAGTAACAGAGCAAGAAATTATTGACTTTTGCAAAGAAAGAATGGCTTCATATAAAAAACCGAAATCGGTTGATTTTATAAACATCT
>SMTZ1_10016022_pt1 | contig 15724 bp, 17 predicted proteins | sample DeeMarSWOR136_30_FD_25667 | JGI IMG/M metagenome (IMG submission 25667)
TATTGATAAGATACCAGCTATTATCCAGGCCTGGGTGCCAGGCGAAGAGGGTGGTAATGCTATCGCAGACGTCCTTTTCGGTGATTACAATCCCGGAGGGAAATTGCCGATATCATTCCCCGAAAAAGTGGGGCAAATCCCGGTTTATTACGGGCACAAGCCATCCGGGGCCAGGTCCCAAATATGGGGAGATTATATTGAGACAAGCACTAATCCTGTTTTCGAGTTTGGCTATGGGCTCAGCTACACTACCTTCAAGTTCAGCAACCTTAGAATAGAACCCACACAGGTTAAAACTCCAGCCAGAATTTCAATAAAGGTCGATGTAGAAAACACTGGTAGCAGAGCCGGTGAAGAGGTGGTCCAGCTATACATCAATGACATATTCGCCAGCATCACCCGACCTGTTAAAGAGTTAAAGGGTTTCCAAAGAGTATTTCTGAAACCCCGGGAAGCTACGACGGTGGAATTTGAGCTGCCAGTAGAAACGCTTGGCTTTTATGATAAAGATATGAAATATACCGTCGAACCGGGTATTTTCAAAGTAATGGTCGGGCGCTCTTCCAAAGACATTATCCTCGAAGACACATTTGAAATATTAGCATGACCGGACCTTTTTTCAATTGGGAAAATTAAACTATTACACATAATCTGAGTACCCGGCCAGACAAAGGCTAACTTATTATATTCATCTGGCGCTCGGTGGAAGTCTATTTTAATTGGAAAATAAGCCTTAAATAATTGTTCCAGACGACCCGTTTAGTACACCCTATGGTTTATTGAACGAGCTCGGATTGAGCATTCACCACCCTTTGGTTTTGTTTAGACAAACTTCCTGGCTGTATTCCTGGATGTATTACTCCTTTGTAAAGGGATAGATCAAATTTGCCCAACATTTTGAATACACTTACCCCTTCAGCTACACATTCCAAGCAAGTGTTCAATTTCACCCTCAAATATACTCTGGAACTCTGCTTCGCCGCTTCCTTTCCCAGACAACCAGTGACACTGAAACCAGTGCCAGTAAACCTGCTATGGCTATCTTCTCGTCCAGAGTGGTTTTGACGGCTGTGGTGCTCATTACCACAGCGGGCCATAGACCAACCCTCACTATCGGCCTCAGGACAGGATGCTCAGTTATGAATTTTGCTATTGGTGGACTGACCCTGTAATAGAGGTCTACCAGAGCTTGTCCCAGCGGGTTGGTTAGCAGGTATTCCATCCGGCCAATCTTTGATTACAGGAAGCATTATGTAGGACGGATTATCGGCGTCATGGTAAATGGTATTCTCAGCAACAACCCACTCTGTTTCCTTGTATAATACCCCGCCAGTATTAAGGTTGCGTAAGTACTTAGGGAAATTGCTGCTCGAAATGTCCACACAAATACTGTGTTCAGCTTCAAACAGATGGCTGATATGGCCTATATCAAATGTGATCGTGTAGATAGTACCCGGTTCCATCAATTCAGGGGTTGCCATGGAATCCCTATATCTCGCCCTTATAATGCCATCAGCGACCAGCATTAACTCTCCAGTGGGATGCACATCTATCAGCTTAGCGGTGAAATCTGTATCCGTGCTGTCTGAAGAAGCACTGAGGACAACGGTTAGGGGACCGGCAATTTCAACGTCTTCTGAGAACCTGCTTTTATGGCCTGCCCAGAAGGTTCATTTGCTCCACCCATAGTTAGCACGGGATCCATAGGGTCATATGTGTAACTTGCGGGTTCTTCCAGACCAGTTGCTTGGTCAGCGCTGAGGACTCCACCTTCGCGTAGATAGTAATTAACGTATCTGGCTTCTTCTGGAGGCCACTGGTCTGCCCACCGCCACTCATCAGCTTCCAGGCAATAGTATTGAATTGTCGGCTCATCCATTATTCCATCATCTATGCCTTTCAGCCAATAGTCAAACCATTCCATTACATATTCATAAAGCCCATCAGCACCGAATGGAGGATCCCCGTGGGTACTGGGTCCCACAATGAGTTTTACCGGAATATCTCTCTCCTGCAGAGCGATAAAAGCGTCAATTTGACATCTCACAAAAAAGTCGTACCAACCGGTCACCAATAGAGTAGGAACGTTTACTGTGTCGTATACTTTGTAGTGGTCTCTCCATTCGTCCTGGCTGGGATGATTAAGAATCTCCTGCATATATGGTTGTAAAGTGCTCAGGTCATCGTGGAAATCATATAACGGAAGATGCATCCACTGTGCTGACTCCGTGGCTTTCTGATAGATTGCAGGCCAGTCGGGTAACGTGGGGTTATGCCACTCCACATAGGTTACTAACTCCTGAGCAAACAACATAACCGAGATCGTTTTCATATTGAACTCAGATGGACTCAAGCCAAGCAAATCTCCATGTCCGTCAGTGACCGTAGAGAGACCGAACGCAGTTTGTCCAACGCCCCATATTAGAGCATCTCCACGAAAGGCTCCTCCCTCGAAAGTAAGGTCATTCATGACGTTTCCACTTGAGGACAAAGGTGCAATAGCCTTAAGATTGGGATGGGGTTCACCAGCAGCCATAAATGTAGTTAAACCAGGAGCTGAATAACCGGATACCCCAATATTTCCATCACACCACTCCTGGGTAGCAATCCAGTCAAGTGTGTCATATCCGTCTGAAATATCATCGTAGAAAAGGCGATCCAAGCCCTGTGAGGAGTATCTTCCTCTGGTATCCTGATCCACGCGAGCGTATCCAAGTTCAATTTCGAGTGGCCATCTTGGATCTGAGTCAGCTGTGCCAATTCCATATGGAGTTCTTTGAAGAATTACCGGGTAAGGTCCAGGCCCCCAAATATCGGAATCAGGTAGATAGACTCTGGTATACAACTGGATGCCATCGCGCATCGGCACCATTGCATCGAAAAAGCTCGGTCCAGGTTCAGCCAGAACTATTGGTGTAGGGCTGATTACAAGCCCGATTACAAGTAGAGTTATTATTAATATCGAAATTTTAATTTTAGGCATTTTTATCACTCTCCTTTCTCTTTGTAACAGCTAGTTGACATGACCTGGGGTTTTGAAGGGGATGGTTAATAGTGCTGCGTCGTAAAAAATGATCGATTTTACAAGTCTATAAGCGTTCGGACGAACACTATTGGAACTACCACAACCCTCTAATGCACACACTTGACCACCAATCCGATATGAGCTTTCTAGTATATGATACCATTATCCAAGGAATTGTCAATAGTCTGAGATGTCCAAGACATACTAAGAGTAGCGTCTGCAGAAAACACTTAAACGTTGTATTGGGTAGGTCAACACTTAATACGCTCCACTATCATCCTCAGATTGTGGTGGGACGCGAGACGGGATGGGCCAATCCCCCAGAGCTATGCCCGGCAGGCCATACACAAGATTCTTGACACTATAGGCATCTTTGATTAGATGATGTATGGAAGACTTCTCCTCTATAAAGTATGATTGCCCCATCCTACTTAATCTCAGGAGCTGCTTTGATTTGGTTCATGACCTGGCCATTATCTTATTATTGCGGTGCTAGGATTTCGACAAAACCGTAAGAATCTTCGGGTAGCTAGCTAGCTAGTATGTCCCCGTTTTAAGCGCGTTTTATATTCTTGGTGCCTATATTTCTTATTTGCATCAAGTACGGGTTTGTGATAAATTATGGCACACTGTATGCCTACTTTTCAGATGAAGTAAATAGTAGACCCTGTAGACTAGAGAAGAGAGTACTGGCCTCCAAAGCTAGTTGTAAGGGTTCGCTTCACTTCAGGAGCAATTTATTATAATGGGTGCGTTTTCTCAAAAATCAAAACCCTTGACAGCGGGGGTGATATCACACTACCGAGCCAAATGGAAAAGCTGAATCCATGAGCAACGATAAGCATGTGCATATCTCAGTGCCCGCTGACATCGAGATTGTCCAAAGGATTGAGCGGAAGTTCTTCATACTTCCCAGAAACCTTGGCTTTGTCCGCACACTTATGAATGAGGTGTGCCGACCGGACAAGCAGTTCCCCAAAGGCCAGGTCAATAGTCTATATTACGACACGATTGACCTGGCCCAGTACATGAGATCAATAGACGGTGACCTTCGGAAGCACAAGGTGCGTATACGCTGGTACGACAAGATTGAGGACTATGAGGGAGATATTCCCATTTTCGTAGAGCTTAAAATGAGGGAAGGCCTGGCCAGCACCAAGCAACGGAAGCGGCTTCTTGTCCCACCGGAATACCTGGACAGAGTGAGCCTGAGTAGTGGCATCATTGATGGCATGACGATGGCTCGTATACTGGCCGCCTTCGGTTACTTCCCTGACCGGCCACTCCGACCGGTAGTCCTGATATCGTACTGGCGCCACCGGTTCACCGAAGTAACGACTGGTGCTCGTGTGTCGTTGGACTACGATATCAGGTCAACCCTGGTAGTCCGGGAACTGGGCTATGGAGAGCGTGACCTGAAGTTGCGTGGCGGGATTCTCGAGATAAAGAGACCCAGTATGGAGTTACCACCTACACTCGTGAGGCGTGTCAATCTATTGCACACAGAATGGAGTCGGTATTCCAAATATGGCCAGTGCATAGAAACCTACCTATCACACCCGAGCGCTACGGCCCGGCTGTGGCCTTCAGGAAAAGTCGTCCAAGTATAAAATAGAAGGGAAGAAACACTATGGATTCGATCATAAGGTTTTTTGAAAGCCTGCAGACCATGATAACCTGGCGCGAGGCTTTGATTGCAATAGGGTTCTCGCTGGTATGCTCCATCATCGTTTATCTCATGTACCAAATATTCTACGGCTCACGAAATGTCGGTGCTGGAGTACACAGAATATTCATTATTGGTGGGCCTGCTATCACAGTACTTTTCGTTGCCATCCAGGTCTCAATACCGTTGGGACTGGGTCTGCTGGGGGCATTAGCTTTCGTCCGCTTCCGGACACCAGTCAAAGACCCCGCAGAAATCGGTTTTCTGCTTCTGTTGGTTGCATCTTCTATTTGCGCGGCCACCAGTAACTTCCTGTTGGCAGGTATTCTGTTCATAGTTGTATTCGTTGCTCTGGGGGTCCAGTGGTTGGCCCGGAACCGGATCTCGGGGTTTGGGCAAGGTCATCTGATGCTGGCAGTGGAGCGTTCGGCCTTCCCCAACCTGGAAGGAAGCCTAGACACGTTTCTCAAAGAGAACTTGCGCGGGGTCAGGCTGGAGACTGTATCTGCAATGGAGGATCGGGTTACTCTCCACTATCGGTATCGGAGCCAGAGGGACTTCGATTGGGCGGCATTCTCCGCTGCTCTGGATCGGCTTGCCGAGCCGTCTAAGGTAGAACTCTTTATCGGTTAGATTCGGCAAGAGATATCTATTAGGGAACCGGCGAAAAGACGACGCGTGTCTTGCTATGCCTTATGTAAAAGAAGAAGCGGGTACACTGGCAAAGCAGGTTCACGCGAGTCATAGCATACATGGAAAATTGGATAGAGAACGGTACTTCGCCGCTAGTCGAACCGCAGTGTGTGCGCTATCTCCTCAAATATGTCTCTCCGGAACAGTCCGTACTGGTCGTTATTACAGAGATTAACCGCAATCCACTGTTCGCCCTTTCTCACCCCGAGTGAGTAGCAGTGCATCCGAGACCCAAGGATAGTGGCATTGTACTCCACTATTGCGGCCACCGAGTTGTCTTCCAGGACGGTATCACCCACGGCAAGGACCTCGACCGGCTCTTCTGTCAGCATGACAGAAAGCACCACATAGAACCTCTCCTCCCAGCTGAAGTCCCAGGCAGACACAAAGAGGCCGGAGGTCTGGCTCGGTGCTATCGCCTCGTAGAGCTGGGTCCTGGTTATGTCGGTCCAGTCAGCAGGGTGCTTGAGTGAAAAGCCATACCCTTCATTCCTGACCTCCTTGGCCACAAACGACGTCGCCTGAACCGGCTCCCTGCCCGGTAACTCTTCCACCTGTGATTCTGTCACAAATACTTCCTCTATCGACGGGAGCTCATAGTCATCTTCGTCCAAACCGAGCTGCTCGATGATGGACCTCGTCCTCTCGTAGAAGTACATCCTGGCAATATCCGAGATGAACATATCCTCGCCCTCATCTATATCGTTATCCAGGTAGGGGGTGTAGACAGGCTGCAAGAGGTTGAACATGCCCTCATATTCAGCGAACGTGAAGAGATTGTTCTCCGGCTCCATAAACTCAGCCAGGTAGTACTCGTACGTTTGCCGGTACTCGCTGATCTCGAACATTTTCTCGACCAGGGGATATTCGAAGCTGGCATACTGGTCCAGCCAGTCATTGGGTATCCAGGGATTCATGACCTGAAGGAGCTCCCGGTTATGGTTTCCCCAGTCGTAGATGCCGATGTTGAACGTGTCAAACAGTGCGAAACCCTCGCCCAGCATCATATCGAAGTCCGACGGGAAGTACTCTATCTTGCCGTCGTTATTGAAGTAGAGATAGTAGTTGTTGCCTATCGACCAGTAGTCGTCCCATTTGCCGAGGAGCACGTTCATTGCCAGGTTTCGCAGGAAGCGGTCGACCTCGAATTTGGCGTCCAGGTACTCCTTGAAGGCCACGCCACTGAGCGTGTTGAGGTTATTTACGAAGTCGAGGAGCGGTGTGTGGTCGGGATTGTCCTTATTCGTCTTGATGTCATAGGTCGGGCGGTAGTGTGACTCCCAGTCCTTCACCCCGATAATGCGCTGGTTCCCCGCAATCGGGTGCTGATAGTTGTTGGGGTCATCAATAGGGCCCAGATTGGCCGGACCAGAGTCTCCCCACAGGCATTTGTAGAGATTGCCATCATTGGCTGCAGTCCCGTACCTCTTGGTGAGAAAAATCTTGTCCACTGGCTCCATAATGGTATAGATGCCGAAGTAGTTTTTCTGCCCCCCGATGGTTATCCACAGCCTTGCCGAGCCTACCCTGGAACAATTTACACCGACACGCCGCATCATCTCGTACCCGTAAAGCTCCTTTATCTGGGAAGTATCCCATATACCCATGCCTGCATTATGGGTGTTCATCCTGAGCTCGAGCTCCTCCAGCCCGGCGAACCGCCTCGTTCTTCGCTCTTCCCACTCCGCGGTGCCCTCTTCCTGCTCAAACCGCTCGTTGAACTTGATTTTAAAGTGGGCCTTGTGTAAGTTACCGTACTCGTCCTGTGGATACGGCCGGTTGATGTTCCCCTTTGTGCGGAATCCCACTTCCTCAATCACGGCATCATCTGCCGGTCCAATGTAGATGAAGGTGGCCTTGCGGTAGTTGCCCGTCCGCGGCAGACCGAGAGGGTCATCCTGTGCATACTCCCACATGTCGAGCAGCAGCCTGTTCCATTCGTCTCGGGAAATTACTATTTCGATATCGTGCAGGTTGCCCAGGGTGAAAAGTGCCTCATAGCCCTGTGGACTATAGTCGTTGGTATCCTGGTCAGTTGGTTCGTGGTCCCCCCCTGGACTACAGCCGGCCAGGCCGATTACCACTACGACCACCAAGACCACAACCAGAGCCTTTGATAGACGCATCATGACATTGACCACACAAGATTATGAGGAGAGTATATCATAATTCATCAAACATAACAGCAAAACAGTATGTGGCACGTCCTAATCATTGTAATAGACTGCGGGTTGCAAGCGTCTTGCTGGTCTGCTACTCTATATTCGAGATGAATCAGGATTTTATCGATTTCCAGGTAGGATGATCCTATTGGCTGATATGGAAAATTGACACCGGAAGCCGGTTTATCTAGTTAAGGAAAGATAAGTTAGTATGGAGGAAATTGTCGGCTCCTTAGTTGGAATCAGCTACCACACTTTCGATACTATATATGACCTTCTTTTTACTACAGAAAGGGTAATAGCCTTCATCATCCAGCACCCTACGGATATTCCCTACCAACCCACATGGAAGCAGTTCCTCATCGGTGGCATGCTGTCAAAACGAACGGAGCAATCCGAACTGGCGAAAATCACCCAAGCACGACGCCACAGTTTACAGGAAAAACCTATCAACGAATTAGCAGCCCTGCATCCTTTAAACTTCGAAATCCGCTATGGAGAAATCACCTCCGTTGAAATAACACGTGGGCTGTTCCAGTCACAGTTGAGGTTCGATACTTCTAAACCGTCAACCAGGCAAATCATCCGTTTCACTCTATCCAAAGAACACATTCCAGATGCCCAACGCCTGCTAGAACTGGTTATAGCTTCAAAGGTTAAACGAAAATGATTCTTCCTGCGATGGAAGAATATCATTTCGATTAAAACGGTGAGTTTCACAATGGCTAAGCTGAGGCCTCGCCTGAATTAACTACGCTTCATACCTTAGATTCGATTTAGTTTTATAGTAAAATCAAGGTCGATATGGTTAAATTTTTCTGGCTCTTCGTCATGCGGCTCGCGCCTGAATCCCGAAAAATTTCTAATTTCGAGCCTGTCAATAGATGATGCACTTCTTGCTCAAGTCTGATCGGAATACTATTTTCATGCTATTTCATGCAATCAAGATAGGAGCCCTATCTTGCCGAGCTTCTGAAAACTTTGGTATCTGTCAAAGGCTTTGAGATGCTTCCCTTTGCTTTTTTATTGTCTATTGTATATATCGCTATGAAAATATTTTGAGTTATGGTATTATCGTTTATACTATGTTGAAAAGAGTACAAAGGAGCTTAAGTTGAGAATATTATTAGTTTATCCCCAATATCCGGATACTTTTTGGAGTTTTAAGCATGCTTTAAAATTTATTTTTAAAAAGGCTACTTTTCCCCCTCTGGGCTTATTAACTGTAGCTGCAATGCTTCCCGAGGAATGGGAGAAAAAGCTTGTGGATATGAATACCACAACCCTGACTGATAAAGACCTTAGACCCTTTTTTAGCCGTGGGTACGAAGATTGGGGATTTGATGATATAGACCATCTCGTATTTAACGAGGCTGAAAATATAATGCCGCTTTTTTTAAAGGATTTAGAGAAAGGCTGTGCTAAACATATCTACACGTCTGAAGAACGACCGGATATAAGGGAAAGTCCTGTGCCTTTGTGGTCGCTTATCAACAGGAAGAAATACCAGTCAATGACTATCCAGTATTCTCGAGGCTGTCCTTTCAATTGTGAATTCTGCGATATCGTTATACTGAATGGGCATAAACCGCGAACTAAGGATAAAAGTCAGATAATAGCCGAGCTGGACGCATTATATGATATGGGATGGCGAGCCAGCGTATTCTTTGTTGATGATAATTTCATTGGCAACAAACGCAAACTAAAGTCAGAAATTCTGCCGACAATAATTGAATGGATGAAAGAGAAGAAACGTCCCTTTTCATTTTTCACGGAGGCATCCATAAATCTTGCCGATGATGAAGAGCTAATGCGTCTGATGACCGAGGCGGGATTTGACATGGTATTTGTGGGCATCGAAAGCCCCAATGAAGAAAGTTTAGTCGAATGTAATAAATTACCAAATAAAGGTCGTGATTTATTGGCCGCGGTTAAGAAGATACAGAACTACGGTTTGCAGGTGCAGGGAGGATTTATTGTTGGGTTTGATAGTGACCCACTTTCCATCTTCAAAACCCAGATTGAGTTCATACAAAAGAGTGGAATTGTTATGGCTATGGTTGGTGTACTGATGGCTCCTCCAGAGACAAGACTATACAAACGTTTGAAGAAAGAGAACCGCATACTGCCAAAGGGCTCCGGTGACAATACAGATGGTTCGACGAACTTTATCCCCAAGATGGGCCGTGAAACGCTTACCAGGGGCTATGAACATGTTGTAGGAACAATCTATGCCCCCAGGCAATACTATGAGCGTATAAAGACCTTTCTAAGGGAATACAAACCCGCCAATGAAGGAAAATTGAAGATTTCTCTTATCCATCTCATAGCATGGATAAGATCCACATGGGTTTTGGGGGTCAAGGAAAAAGGAAGGATACAATATTGGAAGCTGGTCGTCTGGACCTTACTGAAAAAACCAAAAACTTTCCCTTTATCCATGACGCTTGCTGTTCAGGGATTCCATTTCCGTAAGGTCGCCGAGAAAGTACATGTATCCCTAACAAGCAATATCTACAATTTAAAGCAAGTAAGAAATCCAGCAGGAGAACATCGTTAATCCCGACTCAGAATCTTCATCAAATGTTCTCGTCTTGAAATATGCCTTGATAGCCTTGAGCCACCTCGCAGCTCAAAAAGAAGAAGACCATCTGAACAATTCGAGTGTTTATGTGTAGTCGAAATCCCTGTGGATTGTAGACGACCATAAGAGACTGCGACCTACCCGAATAGCCAGCATCCCAAATTGCACTATGAATGCTGACCCCGCAACGCAAAAGACTTGACCGGGGCGTTGCCAGAGCCATCATGTTCTTGGGAAGATTAACCACTTCGTTGTATGTAACTAGATAACAACCGGGCAACAGGTCTACACGGCCGAGACCATCGAAAACGAGCGGCGAAGTACTGGAAAGGGCCCTGCTTTCATTGCGGCCCAGGCTGCCCGGGGAAGAAAGTAAAGCTACTTCTTTGAGGGTAAAGTCTATACCATTGGGTTGAACCTGCTGCTGGGCATCATATAAGTTCTCCACCAATGGAGGACTTGCCTCTAGCATCTTCAGGATATCTTCTCTAGAAAGGACGCCAAACACTTATTCACCAACAGATTAGGCTGGTGTAGCCCAAGTTATTGACTCTTAGTATAATCCGTGCTGAATTGCCAGGCAAGATACTACAATGTTTTCCCCATATTAGTGATAAGATATTCTTCCTTCTCTTAATAGGAAAGTATTAAGGGTAGTAGTCAACTTTTTACTAAAGACTGAAATTTTCTCTATGATAGTTGCGTAAATCTTGTTAATATTAAGTACTGCTGCAAATCATTTATTCATTACATATAAACCATGAAAGTGGTAGCAATTGTTGGCATGGCAGGTGCGGGCAAGTCACAAGTAGCCAAGGTGTTTGAAGAGCATGGCTTTAAGAAAGTACGGTTTGGAGATATTACAGACGAAGAACTCAGGAATAAAGGACTCGAGCCGAATGAAGAAAACGAGCGCTATATCAGACAGCAACTGAGAAGACAACATGGAATGGCTGCTTATGCCAAATTAAACCTGCCCAGAATAGATAGTGCACTGAAATCATCAGATGTTGTGATAGACGGGCTTTATTCTTGGGAAGAGTATATTTTACTGAAGGAATATTATAGTGGTCAGTTCAATACGGTTGCCATCTGGGCATCGACAGCAACCAGACACGGAAGGCTTGTCAATAGATTAGAACGGCCTTTGACACTCGAGGAGGCAGCTAGTCGAGATAAATCCGAGATAGAGAATAGCAACAAGGGTGGGCCAATTGCTATGGCTGATTTTACCATAATAAATGAGGCTTCACTGGAGGAGCTGGAAAAGGAGACGGAGCGAGTTGTATCCGCTTTGAAATGAAAAGGGGAACCAGACCTGATATCGATGGATACTTCCTCAAGATAGCATCTGTGGTGGCGGAACGCTCCACTTGCCGGCGCCATCATATAGGCGCTGTGGCTATAAAGGATAAGCATATATTAGCCACTGGGTACAATGGGGCTGCTGCCGGACTAAAGGATTGCCTTGAGCTCGGCTGTCTCAGGGATGAGTTAGGCATAGAATCTGGAACCAGACAAGAAATATGTCGCGGTATTCATGCCGAACAAAATGTAATCATACAGGCATCTCTCCATGGGGTGAGCCTTGAGGGCGCTACAGTCTATGTTACCCATTCACCGTGTGTACTCTGCGCCAAGATGCTGGTCAACGCCAAAATAAAGCGATTCGTAACCTTTGGCATCTATAATGATGAATCCTTTGTAGACATGTTCCGGGAAGCCGGAATAGAGTTTGAGCTACACAAAAAACCACCCACCGAGATAACTTACCTGCCTTGAAACAAGAGCTGCTTCCATGTCATTACGAGGCCCCGAGCGGGCCGAAGCAATCTCAGGGGTTAAATCCTCCGCTATACTCAGGATGCCATTTCACATAGAAGTGTGATGAGCCAATAATTTGCAGCTCGCAATAGTGAAACAAATTAGCTTGTCTGATTATATGGGGTATTGTATGATAGGGTAAAACGTGATTGCCCGGGAATAGTTTAGTGAAGACATTCAACTGAGCAGTAGAAGAAAAACGGTCAAGCCAGAGATGGTGCAGAGGTCAAAGGATTCATTAGGTCGGATATGGAGATAATCCCAGCCGTTGACATCAGGGGCGGCAAATGTGTCAGGCTATATCAGGGTGATTATAACCAGGAGACTGTTTTTGATGAGGACCCTGTCACAGCAGCCTTGACCTGGTATTCCCATGGGGCACGATGGCTCCATATTGTCGATTTGGACGGAGCAGTTTCCGGCAAGCCTAAAAATATGGAGGTGGTTGAGGAAATAATAAAAGAAAGTGGCCTGTTAATAGAAATAGGAGGTGGTATCAGGCGTGAAGAGGTAGTCAAAAAATTGCTACGCCAAGGGGTAAGTCGGATAATTTTGGGAACTGCGGCGATAGAGAACAGGGAGCTGGTGAAAAATCTATGCCAACAATTTGGTGAGGCTATCGCAGTTAGCCTTGATGCCCGAGATGGCAAGATAGCCATCCACGGTTGGCAGAAGGATACGGTTTTTGAGGTTCTCGAGTTAAGCAGAGAGATGGTTGACGTCGGCGCGAAGCGCCTCATTTATACTGACATAAAAAGGGATGGCACCCTTACCGAGCCTAACTTTGATATGATAAGTAAATTGCTTGCTGAAGCAAATGTCCCCGTCATTGTAGCCGGGGGAATTTCCAGGTTGGAGCATTTACGGAGGCTCAAAGAGCTCGGTGTGGAAGGGGCCATTATAGGCAAGGCTCTTTATACCGGGGATATTGATTTGGGGGAAGCCATCATCAAATTTGGATCTTAGGAGGCAAATGTTAAACTTTGACGATAAAGGCTTGATTCCGGCTATTATCCAAGATGCTAGGAATGGTGAAGTCCTGATGCTGGGCTATATGAACAAAGAGTCGTTAAAGCGCACATTAGGCAGCGGAGATGTCTGGTTCTACAGCCGCAGTCGGCAAGAATTGTGGCACAAGGGGGAAACTTCGGGCAATTTCCTCAGGCTGAAGTCTATCACTAAAGATTGCGATAGCGATACTCTTCTGATAGAGGCTGAGCCTATGGGGCCAGTATGTCACACCGGCAATCCGACTTGCTTTTTCCAGAAATTGGAGAACGAAGACACAGTATAAACATTGGAACTTCTTCATCCCCATATTATGTACCACAGCTAGAATCAGCAGCTTTATCAATCTCGATGACCGCATTCAGTGCCGATATAGCAGCCTCCAGTTGGCCATCGTCAGGCTCCCTGGTGGTTATAGTTTGTAACAACAAACCTGGAGCCAGCAGAACTCGGACTATCTTGTTGTTGATGTGGGCGGCACCGAGTCTCATGATTTCATAGCTAACAACAGCGATAACTGGAATGAGAGCTATGCGCGAGACTATACGTAACCACAAGGTTGGCTGACCAACCAAGGCGAATACAAAGATAGCTACGATTAGAACGATAAATATAAAGGCGGTGCCGCAGCGAGCATGGGCAGTAGAATAATTTTTAACCGACTCCACTTCCAAAGGTATGCCTGCTTCATAGGCATTCACCACTTTATGTTCGGCCCCATGGTAAGCAAAGACCCTCTTAATATCAGGCATTAGACTTATCAACTTGAGATAAGCGATGAAAATGCCAATACGGATAAGCCCCTCAAAGACATTACTCAATAAGGCAGAATCGATGTAAGGGTCGATAAGGTAGCGGGTAGCTAAGAGAGGAACCAGAAAGAAGAGAGCTATACCTAAAGCAAGGCTTGCGGCCACGGTTCCCCATAAAAGAGCTGTAGGTATTTTCTCTACCCCTTCCTCTGCTGCAACAACTTGAGCAGAGTGAAGTAATGAACGCGTGCCCAAGACCAGGGTTTCAACGAGGGCGATGATTCCTCTTACTAAAGGCATTTCCCTGAGACGTCCTTTGTATATGCTGGCCAGGGGCTGCTTCACTATGCTTAATTCTCCATTGGGCTGTCGTACAGATATAGCCACACCTTCCTTCCCACGTATCATCACACCTTCAATTACTGCCTGGCCACCATAATGAAATGATTTTGCCATTAGCGCCCAAATCTCCCTAGCCTCTTAAAGCGAAAACTGTAATTTTGTCCCCTCATGAAAAATCCCTGATCGTATTATGATAAAAATGCCTGAAAATATAAAGTTTATCTTCTTAAACAGCGGCATGAAGTGAATTTCTAGTTTCCCAAGGCAAGCTTAAAGATAAACGTTCGATATTTTGTATTTAGTCACAACAAAAATAATAGACCACTGAACCTCTAACTTGACACAGACGAATATAAAGCAACAAAGAGTTGAGATAGAGAGTTGAATGTATGCTACTTCATCTTGTATCGTTTCTTAAAGCGTTCCACCCTCCCCATAGAGTCAACTATCCTTTGTTCACCCGTATAAAAAGGGTGGCATTTACCACATACTTCTACCCTGATTTCTGGCTTAGTTGAACCAATGGTGAATGTATTACCACAAAGGCAAGTCACTTTAGCATTATCATAATATTTAGGATGGATTTTTTCCTTCATTTATAAACGCTCACCTTCTTCTTGTATCTGGTTGCCGGCTCATATTTAACATATCCGTCTATTAAGGCAAAGAGTGTATAATCTCTCCCCAGACCAACATTATTACCCGGTAGTATACGAGTCCCTCGTTGCCGAACCAAGATAGTTCCAGCGCAAACTTGTTCTCCCCCGTACCTCTTCACTCCCAAGCGCTTAGCCTGACTATCTCGCCCATAACTCGTGCTGCCACCACCCTTTTTATGTGCCATGCTTATTCTCCCTTACCCTTAATAATTTCGTTTACTAATATTTTAGTGTAGATCTGTCGGTGCCCCCTCTTGCTTCGGTAGCGAACTTTGGACTTGTATCTAAATACGATAACCTTTTCTCCCTTAGCTTCCCCTAAAGAAGTAGCTACAACCTTAGCCCCCTCAATAACAGGATTTCCTACAAGGGCATTATTATCTTCCCCAATAAATAATACTTTGTCAAGTTCAACTCTGTCGCCTTCAGGGACATCTAAACGCTCAATTTCTATTGTTTGGTTTGGGGCTACCTTGTATTGTTTGCCACCTACTTCAATAATGGCGTAAATGTTCTCACCTCCATTCAGAAAAGGGGATTCTAGCACTCCAAACTACCCGTTGTCAAGCTATCTATAAGCGACTGCCGTGGTTCTTTATATTTTCGAACCCGACCGACCAAAATTTTTCAATACCATATTTTGGGTTAAGTATAAACGTGGTTGGCGTGGTAGAATATGGGTATGTGGCAACAATTGCGCTGGCAGTATTCCCAATGGAAATTATTGTATTACCCATTGTCTCTCATCTTCTATTTACTTCGGGGTATATTCGAAGAGTGGTTATTCGACCACCTACTCAGGTGGGCTCAGACGAAAGGTGGATGGGTAATGGAGGTTGCTCAATGGGCTGAATTACATCCTAGCCTAAGCTTAGGTATAGCAATAACTACTATAGGTGTAGTGGTGGCGATATTAGCCATACGGGATGCTAGAAAACGACTCAGAGGCATATACGAGATTGATGATGTTTTGTTGAAGATGTTCAATATTGCTCTGGTCATGGCCAAA
>SMTZ1_10003520_pt1 | contig 15717 bp, 11 predicted proteins | sample DeeMarSWOR136_30_FD_25667 | JGI IMG/M metagenome (IMG submission 25667)
TCCAGATATTAAGACCCTTTTTAAATCTTTGTTAAAATTAGTTCTGAAAACTATAAATTTATTTATGGCCTCATAAAACCTCAAGTAATTATTAGCTTCTAATTCTTTATTAAAAAATAACATTGCGTCAAATTGTTCTGATCTTTTTTCTACTTTTTTATTTTGAATATCTGAAAAAGTAGCGATATTCTGTCCGTCAGTAAAAAAAATATATCCATAGAGGAGGTCAAAAATTCTATATTTCCCATCAATATACAATTCACTTACACTATGATGAGATACTTTATCATAACCCCTCAAAAAAATAAGACGGCCCTTAATACTGACCTTCCTTGCTAAAGTTATTAATGTATTTGATTGTTGGTCACACCTGCCAATACCTCTTATTAAATCGTTTAAAGGATGTTTATCTACAGTTTTTACGTTTTCTGGAACAAATAAATGTGTATGCACATAATAAAATAATTTTAAAGATTTTTCTCTGTCTGAACTATTACCATTTGTTAATTTACTTGTTATCACCTTATAAACTAATTCTTTATGAGTATAATCTCGTAACAAATCTGGACCAAACAAAGGAACAAACGGTATCAAAATGAATATAAAAAAGCTAAGAACTATAATTAAAGTTAAGATTTTTTTCATATAACCTAAAAATTATATTTTATTATTAACAATTTTGAATTAGATACTATTTTATTTTTTCATTTTTGCTTCATTTATTGAGAGGGAGTTCTTTTAGATCTCTCTGTAAAAAGGTGGTGTCAATCAAATCTTTTTTTGTACTTTTCTATATTAAATCTATATGAAATCATGACAACCTTTTATTTTTTAATTACTTATTTTAAAAAGTTTTTAATAAGAGAACTGTTTTTGATAATACTGTTTAGATCAGAATCACAAAAAATCAAGAAAATACCACCCAAAAAAATCCCTGATTTTAAAACAAGGAAGAAATAATTTATCTCCTTTGTAAATACTATATTTAGAAAAAGATTCGTGAGAATTGCAATAATAATAATGTATCCTAGATGTTTACAATTGATATTTTTAGTCTCAGATTTTAATTTAATTACTATATTTGCAAAAAATCTTTCTTCTAAAAGCTTTTCTAATTTATTTTTTAAATAGTATAAAATATATTTTGTTTTTTTTAATACTAGGCTCTCAGAAAAGAAATCTTTTTCTTCAATCTCATTGATTTCGATTATACGTCTTAATATACTGTTTTTAAAAACCATTTTAAACCATTCAATAATATTGATATTCAGGCTTTTCGTTATACTTAAAGAATAAATTTCATCAATCTTCGAATTAATATTTCTAAGAAAATTTATTATCCTGCTATTTTCTAATAATTTTTTATTTATCATTTATTATTTCTAACGTTCGGCAATTTAAATTGTATCTTGCTGTTTCAAAAATAAAACTCTCACCAATCTTAATAGGAACATTATTATAGTAAATCTGATTTTCCTTCTTCTGTACATTTAGATTAAAAACAAGTTCTATATCCCTGGATTGCGGATTTTCAACAAATTCTATCTTTTTATCTTCCTTATTAATTAAAATTATCTTAGAATTATCTTTTTTAAGAATAGAGATGATCTTTCCTGATATTAAGTTTCCTCCTGTCTGATTACTTTTCATATATTCCATGTCCCCTTCCGAGACTAAATCAGCTACCTCAGGGAATACACTTTCTGCTAAAGCCATGACCCTGATAGTTTTAAATTCAAACTCTTTCTTCTCTGTTTCTCTTTCTGAATCGATAACAAATATTTTCAGTTCATATTCAGTGGTCTTAAAATCTATAGATTTATTAAATGAAATTATTTTGTTATTAAATATGAAAGAATCGTTTTCAATTTTTCCTTTTAAATTCAAGCTTAAGGGCAGCGCACTGTCTTCGACCATAATCGAGTCATTCCCCAAACTTATTTTTCTATCTACTCTTTTTATTTCACCGACATCTGTAATCTCACCGATTTCTGTACCTAAAAAATCAAATGCCTTATCTCCTTTATTTATTTTTTTCAAAACTTCAGGAGCAATATCATAAACCAAGCCTTTGATAGAAAGAGTTTGAGTGTAAAAATTTTTTTTTGGCTTTGGATGAAAGTAAAAGAGTTTGTATCCGTAGTAAAACATCGAAAGTAAAGAGCTTAAAAACAAAATTATTATAAAATCAATAATATTTATTTTTCCAAATATCCTTCCTTTGTCATCAATAAGTTTCATTTATAATTCCCCTGTTATTTGGTTTAAATCTCATTGATTCTTTTATATCCATCCTTTCCACCAATAGTATACTATTCCTAAGTATTCGTGAATCAATCCTCTTAATTGGTTAGTTGTAATTTGTTTATGCAGGCTTATTAAATGAAGATCTCTTGGCCAGTCATAATAGAGACTATAAGGAATAGGTGTATATGATACATCTATATTTTCAGCGATATTCTTAAAAATAAGCGAAACTCGTCTCATATGAAAAGGTGAGCTTACTAACAAAATTTCATTCCATCCCTTTTTATACAAGATTTCCTTTGTATACTTAACATTTTGATAAGTACTCGAAGCTTTTTCTTCTAAAGAGATGTTTTGTTGTTGGACCCCTAAAGAAATGGCGAGCAATTTCATCATTTGAGCTTCTTTAAACTTATACAAATATCCAGATGAAAATATCATATAATCAGCAAAACCTTTCTTATATAATTCTACAGCATATTCAACCCGTTCTTCATATCCCTGTCCTGCATTGCCTGATTCACCAACTCCACCTGCAAGGACTACTATTGCATCTGCTTTCTTAGGCAGGTCTAAAACTAAAAGCGGCTTAGCCAACCACCATATGAACGGAGTATGAAATATCAAAGCCCAGATCAAAACAAAGAAGGTAATTAAACCAACTATTTTTCTTCTAGTTTTAACATATAATCTTTGAAATTGTTTCTGCCAGTTTATCGTTTTTCCTTTCTTTTTATCAAACGCTTCTTCCAAAATATGGCTCATTTTTTCTATTGTTTTCGACCATGAATGATTTTTTGCTATCTCAATTCTTTCTTTTTTCTTTTCTTCCCTTTCTTCTCTTAATACCTTATTTATTTCTGCTTCATGTTCTTCGACTGTGGAAGCCAAGAAAACAGCATGATTGTTTCTTTTATTAAACTCTACTACTTCAGGCAAAGGGGTAGAAATAACCGGCTTTCCCATTGCAAAATACTCATTAAGTTTTGTTGGATAAACTGTATCCGTATATTGAGAAACATTATATGGAATGAGACAAACATCAAACTGAGAAAGGTATTTTGGCAATTCAGAAAATTCCTTCTGTCCTAAAAAGAAGGCATTTTTGTAAATCTCTAAGGCCTTGATATTTGTCTGAATAGGACCAACAAAAACAAATGACCACTTTTGATTGCGATTAATTAAATCCTTCAAGAGCTTAAAATCTATATGTTGATGAATACCACCAATATAACCTATTAATGGTTTAGGAATAAAAAGAATTTCTTTAGGGATTTCAGAATGATCAAAATCCTTGTTGACAAAGTTATCAATATTGACTCCAAAAGGAAAGATACTTACATTCTTATTATATTCTGAACACTTCTTCTTTATCTTTTCTCCCTGAGCAAAAACAACATCACATTTTTTTAGAATTCTCTTCTCAACGCTTTTAAGAGTTTTCTTCTTTCTTACCAGTTCATTAAAATCAGCAATACAATAATAAACAATCAATTTATTATTAATTTGTTCGGTTAAATTTAAAGCAGTTCTGGTTGGCAAAAATGTCCAGAGGATCGGATCAGAAAACCAATTAACCTTAAGCCATCTCTTCAAAGTCCTTACGAATAAAATATTATTAAAAAATTGAGCAGCTCTTGAATAAGGAAATGGAAAAAAGATGGGTGAAAAGACATAAAGGTTTTTTCCCTCATCTCTAAAACCCCTTGTGCTCTTAAACCAGTTACGAATCCTCTTTAAAAGCCTTGGAACATCCTTAACCCGAGGGCTTCTTACACCTGTATTTTCAATAAATAACACCCTATTTCCATTTCTTGCAAAAGTAGTCATAATTTCCTGATGTCCTTGCCATACAAAGTCCCAGTCAATAGAAGATATGCATATGATATTCTGATTTTTAAGCATGTTTATCTATTATTTTTAATATATTCTGAAATCAATTCTGAGATCCTCTCGGTGCGATTTTGCCAGGTATTTAATAAAACAAACGCTCTTCTTTGTCTTTTAGCTTCATGACCTTCTTTCTCGTTTAAATATCTATCAATGCTTTCTATAAATTCTTCTTTGTTCTCAGCTGTTTTTATCAGATTCTGATTTGACAACGATAATATCTCGGGTAATGGGGTAGCAACCGTTGGCTTACCTAAAGATAAATATTCATAAACCTTTACAGGTGATATGCCTTGTGTAAACTCGTTTACTTTATATGGAATAGTACAAATATCAAAATTTTTAACATAAGCAGGAAGTTCGTCTTTTTTCTTAAAGCCTAAGAAGTGAATATTTTTGTATTTTGATAATTTTGTTGTAGATTTCTTATCAATTACTGATCCAATAAATACGAAAGACCATTTTTTTTCTTTATGAAGAAGATATTCAATAAGACTGATATCCAATCTATCGTCAAATGTACCTACAAATCCGATTATTGGATGGGCAATATTCTGCATGTCAACCGGTATTTCCTCTTCTAATTTGTATTCCAAGAAATCATTATCCGCTCCACTTGAAATAATGAAAGTATTTTTGTGAAAACTATTGAATTCTTCATAAATTTTCTTAGATGAAGCGAAAATAATATCAGTTTTTTCTAATAATTTTCTCTCCATCCTTTCGATGGTATTTCTACGAAAACTATTCAGCTTTTCGTTCTTAAAAGAATCAATACAATGATAGATAGAAATTTCTTCATTCAGCTTGTCAACAATCTCGCACGAACATGGAGCAAAAATCCAAAGGATTGGTTTTTTTATATTCAGTTTATCCATAATCCGTTTTATTTGAACCAATAAATATTTTTGATTAATTTTATTAATGCAATTTAAATAGTATCCAAAAGGCAGGTTTAACTTTGGCCTATAAACAAAAAGTCTTTCCTTTATCTTTCTTAGACCATTATATTTTTTACGCTTTCTGATATTTTTATATCTTAATGGATGAAGAATAGATGCTTGATATTCTACAAATAAAATACAGTTTTTTTTTGAGAGGATAGACATTATATGCTGTCGACTGCCCCAATGAGAATCCCAATCGGATGTAGAAATGCATATAATATTTTTCCCGCTTAAAATTTTTATTTTCTCAGCCTCCAACTTGCTTTATAAACTTAAAAGCGTATCTTATTTTCTCTCTAAATGTTAAACGAACCGTAAATCTGTTCTGATGATAATAAACAAAACCCTTAAAGATTTTTCTGATCAAACTATAAAAAGATCTTAATGGCAGTATAATCAAAATTTTTAAGAAATATAAAAGAAAGGGATATTTTACAACTAATGCAAATAACTTGTGCAGGTTTTCAACTTCCTTCTTGTTTTCTATTTTCAGAGGCGATGTGAAATGATAAGTTGGCTTGTAATTTTCTATTTTACCGTCAAAATACCCTCCTTTTTCTGCAAATTCGCCCAGTTCTGTCTTCGGATATGGACTACAGAGCGACACCCAAGCATAATCGGGTTTAGCTTCTATATTAAGCATCAGTGTTTCAAAATCTGTTTCCAATGAACCACCGGGAATACCAATCATGTTTTGAATATTGAGAAATATATCATTCTCTTTGATAATTCTTGCTGCAGAAACCATCTCTTCCCTACTGAGATTCCTTTTTAATATTTTATTTCTTACGTAATCATTTCCAGATTCAAAAGCTATAGAGACGCTGTTGCATCCAGCTTCTTTGAGTAATCTTACTCTTTTTTCCTTTACTAAATTAGGTCTGAGGTTACATGAAAAAGGTATGTTAACTCTATTCTTATATTTGAAACAGAATTCTTCAATCCACGAGTCTGAAGAAAAAAACTCATCATCCTGAAAGCTTACATGCTCCAGAGAAATTATTTTTCTTACTTCTTGTATCTCTTTTAAAACATTATCTACACTTCTTTTCCTTGCGATTTTTCCCTTATTTCTGTAGATTTTTCTGTAAGTGGCATTAAAACAATAAGCACAATTATACAGACATCCACGGCTGGTAATAAATGTCTGAAATTTATTCGGCCTTTTTGTGTATTCGAATATAAGATCTCTATCGGGAAAGGGCAAGCTGTCTAAATCTTCTATCAAAGGTCTTACATCATTTCTATATATCTTGCCATTTTGTTTTATATATACATTTTTTACATTGGTGATATCGCTTCCGTTCTGATATCTGTTGACAAATTCCACAAATGACAATTCACCTTCTCCAATAAGAATAGCATCTATACCCTCTTCAGAAATTGTTTCAGGAAAATAAGTGAGATGAGGTCCACCAAATATTGAAAATATTTTTTTAGAATAACTTTTTTTAACAGCGTTATTTAGATCAAAAAATTGTTTTTGAAATCCTGAGGTCAAACTATAAGCTAAAATATCTGGATTAAAATCATAGCAGGCATTCAAAACCTTTTCACACTCAGCATTCACTATCTTTGTTTTATGACCAGCCTTTTTTAGACAACTGGATAAGTACATTATTCCAAGGGGACTCATCCCAAGGAATTCATCCATTACATTGCTAATAAATAAGATCTTCATATCTTTTTATTTTTTTAACTGATATTTCTTACTTTCCAAATAACCATTGAACAAAAAGAAGGAAATGTCTTCTCTAATCCTTCATTCACCCTCCATAATAAATCAACTAAATATTTTTTATTTTTAAGAAGTCGAAAAAGAAAACTTGGGATGAAAAACAGTCTTCTGTTTTCGATAATTTCAAATTTGTTATCTCTTAATATTTTTGCAATTCTCTTTTCGTTTGAATAGTGGTGATAACCATAACTTCTAGGAAATAAATTTGTCCAGGCCGAAAGAATGGACAGGCTGAATATATTTGTAGTATTAAATATAACTACACTCTTATCCTTCAAATATCTCTTTGTCTCCTTCAGAACTTCTTCAATTGCCTGATAATTGAAATGATGAACAAGTCTTAAAGAAATACATTCATCGAATATATTTTTTTTAAATGCCAGGTTTTTAACATCAGAACAGATCAGATTCACATTGCCGACATTTTTCCTACACTTTTTTAACATAAGCTCGGACCTGTCAACGGAAACTAAAGAGTGGCTCTGTTTAGATATTAATTTTGTAAGTCTTCCCGTTCCGCAACCTAACTCCATAATTTTATAGCCATCGGCTGACTCTGATAATTCTGAAATTATATTAAGTTCTTTTTTATTTACCTTCCCCCCTCCATATGAACCAAATCTTCTTTTCTCGTATTCATTAATCTTCTTATCTATTTCGTAAACTGATTTCTTGCTTTTAGATTGAGAAATAGATAATTTCAGTTCTTTTTCTATCTCTGGAACTATCCGGTTCCAATCAAACTTTGATTCAACCTTCGCTCTTGCCTTAAGACCTATCTTCTCGAGTGCATCTTTATTTTTTATTATTTCAAGTATTTTACTTTTTAAATCTTTCACATCATTGGGCTTAACTAAATAGCCGTTCTTTTTATCTGTAATAATCTCATCTATAGCCGGTAATCGAGTCGTAAGCACAGGTGTTGCGCAGCTCATTGCCTCTAAAATAATGTTAGGATAGATTACTGTCTGGAATGAAAATCTCCTTGGATAAACTAATAGATCGCAAGAATTATAGATATCTTTAGCTCTTACGGTTCCAAATAATGTTATCTTTGTGTGGGATAAGTTTTGAAGTATCTTTTCATCCGTTCCGCTGTGTGAACTGGCTATAATAAGCCTGATATTCCTCTCATCTAATAATTTCGATACAGCTTCCAACAAAAGCGATAACCCCTTTGCATGAATAAGATGTCCTATGTAGGCAAGTACCATATTCTCCTGATATTTTTTTCTTATTTCTTTATTTGGTAAGTATTCATTGATATCCACGCCTGTTGGTATATAGACTACGTTTTGGTATCCCATTGACTCTAACTCTTTTTTTAAATAGTAGCTTGTGGCTATAATTCTGTCAGCAAACATCAGGCTCATCTTGCTAAGAAACTTATTATTAAAGAGCATCTGATTAAAATGTTCTAATAACCAGACTTTTACAGGCACTTTTTTAAAAGAATACCAATCATTATATATGAACTGAACAATTTTAAATTTTACACCACTCAATAATTTAATTAATAAAATAAACAGAGAAGATGTTCCAAAACTTGATAAAAGAATATCTGGTTTTTTATTTCTTATTATTTTTATTGAGTTGATTAACAAATACAAAAATCCTATAGGATAGAAAAGGTATCTATATTTTGTTTTATAATAAGGGCTTTTGAACAAATAAGATGTCCCCTCTTGTAGTTGTATTTCAGCTGTCTCATCAGAAATACCTATAAAAAATATCTCATGGTTTCCTGAAAGGCGGCTTGCAATCTGTTTTATATTGTTTTTAACGCCTTCGTTCCAGGGTTGTTTATAATTTTTTACAAAGATACAGAGTTTCATATTTGTCTCTTATTTCATATTAAATATCTTCAAACCAGCTTTTGCCTTTCTGAAGAATTCCCCGAAAGATTTTAATTCGCCTAATCTTTTTTTAATATAGGAAGGTCTAATGTAAAACTCTCTGTATGCTCGTTTTATCCATTTATTTAAATCTTTAAAAGATAAATTCTCATCCCAATGTCTCGGCACAAAATCGGACCGTGGATTTTCTGAATATTCTTGCCAGTAATCCTGTTCAATCAAACCGTTTTTTAACCCCTCAAGATATATGGGAGTTTTCGGAAAAGGAGTAAATATCGTAACATGAACAAAATCGGGATCCAGTTCCTTCATCATTTTTATCGTCTCTTTTATGTGAATTTCTTTTTCTCCGGGACAACCGAGCATAAAATAGGCTAGGGTTGATATACCCATATCCTTGGTCATTTTGAAAGTTTCTTTAACCTGCCCCTGGGTGATATCCTTTTTTAAGATATTCAAGATTTCCTGAGAACCTGACTCCACGCCATAATGAATACGCTCACAATTCGCTTCTTTTAATTTCTCAAGTATTTTTTTATCAATCGTATCTACCCTTGCTCTGATATCCCATCCTATCTTTAGATTTCTTCTTACAATTTCATCACATATTTCAATAACCCTTTGTCTGCTTATGTTAAATGTATCATCATAGACAAGAAATTCGTTAATTCCCATCTTTGTACACTCTTCCATCTCGTCTACCACATTGCCAGCAGATCTTGCTCTGAATATTTTTCCCATATGATGCCGATAACAAAAAGTACATCGATTAGGGCACCCTCTGCTTGTCATCATTGTCGTAACCGGGCTTCTCTTTGCTATAACGGAATTATATTTTTGATATGGTGTAAGATACCTTGCAGGAAAAGGAAGAGCATCTAAATTCTGAATATATGGTTTTTGACCCGTATTTATAATTTCTCCATCCGATTTGAACACAATGCCGGGAGTATTCCGTAATCCTTGTTTATCTCTGAAATTTTTTAACAGATCAAAAAATGTCTCTTCTCCTTCTCCCAAAACAATAAAATCTACCCCTGGTAAATTGATCGTCTCAAGCGGATAGATCGTTGCATGTGGGCCACCCAAAACCACAACTATCTCGTTATTAACTTTTTTTATTACTTCTACGGTTTTCATAACATCGATCAATGTAAATGTCATAACAGTTATACCCACCACATCCGGCGAAATCTTTCTGATTCTTTTTTCTAATGCAGAATACTTTAAATTTTCGACCTGCGTGTCTAATACTTCGACTTCATAATTGGAATGTTGAAGAAGATAACCGGCCATATATAGTAAACCTAGCGGAGGGTTATAACCTCTCTCCTCTTCTATTAAGGGAGGGTTGTTTCCTATTAGTTCGTTTTCTGAGGGTGGATTAATGAAAAGTACTTTCATAAAATCACTTGCTTTTTCTATCTATCAAGTCGGCAAGTAAACCAATGGCAAGGATCTGTATCGCAGATAATACTATTATTGTTACGGTCACATCGGCGATCTTTCCAACATAAAATTTAGTTACTAAAAGCACAGCAATAGCGAGAGCAAAAAGAAACAAACTTAGAGGAACGAATATTTTTAAAGGATTAAAATATAAAATCGTTCGAAGAATAAGCGAAATAAAATTTATCGTATCCTTTATCGGATTTATTTTTGAAAAACCAATCCTTTTATAATATTCTATCTTTTCATACTTTATCAAATAGTTCTTTGAGATCATAGCCATTGTTAAGGTCATGGTAAAAGAAAATCCAGCTGGAAGAATATCAAAAAGTTCCTCGGCAATATTTTTTTTAAATACTCTTAAACCTGAATTAAAATCCGGTATTTTCTCTTTCATTAAATAATTTACCAATTTTTTCAAAACAAACTTTGCTGGTTTTCTTATCAGCGGAATCTTGGCATTTTTTGACGTTCTCATACCTACAACCATATCATAATCTTCCTTGATAATACTGCTCAATAGTCTATTAAAATCGTTTGGATCATACGAACCATCTCCGTCTATTATCCCGATAAGACCATAATTTGACTTTCTGATACCGGACTTTAAAGAAGCTCCATATCCTTTATTAACCAGATTTTTTATCATTTTTACCTGAGGAACTAAAGACGCAATTTCTCCTGTTCTATCTGTTGAACCATCATCTATAACAATTATTTCATAATGGAGACTATCTGTTGATTGATAATTTTCCAAAGTGGTTTTTAGCTTTTCTAAAACGCTTTTTATACCCTTTTCTTCGTTATAAACAGGAATGATTATAGAAACACCAGTATATTTATCCATAGGTATATCTGCTTTCCGTTAAGTTATTATTTTGACTTATATTTTTTAAAGCAATGCCCAATCCTAAAACAAACCATAAAAATCTTAAGTTCTGGACATCCATAGTTATTGCCTGAACTAAAATCCCTATAACAGAAGCCATTATTCCGAGAGCAATATTAGCCATGTATCGATCCTCGCTATTTTTATAAATATCAAACATATATTTTAGAAAAAGCAAAATTATACCAAAAAATGATATAAGACCGATTAAACCTGTCTCGGCTCCTAATCCAAAAAAAGTTGAATGTGGATCATAAGTAATGAAATCTTTAAAATAAGGATCTCTTTTAGGGTTTTTAAAATAATATTCTTTAAGGCTCTTATTGAAATTCCCGCTTCCAATACCGATAAAAGGATGTTCTTTTATCATAGAAAGGGCATACTTATAATAGTAAAATTTATTAGTTCTGTGGAAGTCAATAGATAAATTTCTTTCACCAGCAATAGCTGAATCAGAAACAGCAATCTTCGAAGGAGCCCATATCGTAAGGATGATAAACAAGCTAAAGAATCCGGCTATCATTATGATTAAGAGGTATCTAGTCATAATTAAACACAAATTCTTTCTTTCCTTAAAAACTGCGGTTGCTATAAAGAAACATACCAAAAGAGCAAGAACTCCTCTGGAGGTTGTAAATAATGCTACAAATAATAACAAGCCTAATAAGGTAATAATAGATGTCTTTATCTTTTTATTTTCTGTGCTTTCAAAGAAACCTATAAGCAGACCAGCGCTAACAACGAAATAGCTCATTAGCATATCAGGGCTTCTCAAGGTAGAAATGACCCTTGGGATCATCCTGTGAATAAGTTTATGCCTTTCTGGTGCCGGGTAGCTTAACATAAAAAGCGATGATTCTTTTTGAAATATATATACCTCGGCTAATCCAATAAGTCCGCATATTAATACAATGCCTAATGCGAGCATCCATGATATCAGAACTTTATGCAGAATGTCACGATTATTAACCAGATTATTGACTAAAAAGAAAATAGCTATTAAATAGATTACGCCAGTAATTTCAAGAAGACTTTTTAATACGCTGGTAGAATTAAACATTGAGAAGACGTGCATTAAAAAGTAAAGACATATCGGGATATAGAGATATGTCTTTACCCATTCCATCCTTGTTTTGAAATAGGAAATTATAAATGCTAAAAATAATATTAGAAAAAATAAATCCGAATATTGAATCTTTTTTCCGAACGGATATGGAAATTGGTGGACTTCCATGATTGGTAAAAGAATGATAAAAAGATAAAACAATTTCTCTGTTAAATTCGATTCTCTGTAACTAGATAATATGCTCATGTAATAACTTTTTTAGCTGCTTCGTCTTAATATGGATCTTTTAACCACATTGACAAACGTGGAAAAGAGTATTTGAATCTCTTGTAATGATTTCAATTTTTTTAATGTTGCGCCGATATAGCTAGCGCTGAATAGTTTTCCTACAATATGAGCTCTGTCAATCCTGTACCACGCTGAACGGTAAAATTTCGTAAGCTCTCTGGGTGTCCAGCCTTCTGGAGCATAAACAGAGTTGTTTTTGTTAAGCTGATCAAACAATTTCCAATCCTGAGAATAAAGCCAACCATTTTGAACTGACATGTCATAGAGAGCTGTACCAGGATAAGGGGTAATGAGATAAAAGCCTACTCCAATACCCTTTTTTGCAATGCTCTTTGCAAGACAAATGGTTTTCTCCATTGACTCTTTATCTTCATTCGGATGACCAATTGTGAAACTCGCTGTAAATTCCAAACCAATATCCTGAAATAATTGAAAACATTTTTTTATCTCATCAAGATTTGTCCCTTTGCCCATGGTTTTAAGCACTTTATCATCGGCAGATTCTACTCCCAGAAAAACGCTCCGGCATCCCGATTCCTTCATCTCGGTTAAGGTTTCATATGAAACCGTATCAACTCTCGATTTACATAGCCATGGAATATTCTTTTTTTTCAAATATGAACAGATTTTTAGTAATCTGTCTTTATCACAAGTAAAACAATCATCAATAAAATCTAAAGAGGTAATTTTGAATGTTTTTATCAAATATTCAATCTCTCCTTTAATATTCTCAAAAGATCGAAATCTTAATCTATTTTCCAATATTTCTTTTCTCCCGCTTGCACAAAAAATGCATTTGCCGATACATCCTCTTGAAGTCATAACAATGCCTAAAGGATCTCTCCCACTCCATAAATACTTCCAAATTTCCCTATATTCACTAACTGGCCATAATGATTTTGCTGGGTAGTTGAAATTATCGATATCATTTTCTAAATATTCCCGCTCATTGATAACCACCTTTCCATCTATTTTATATGCCAACGAACTCAGTCCGTCTATATCTTTATTTTTAATGAGATTGTAGAGCAAATTTTCACTTACACGTTCTCCCTCACCTATAATGACATAATCAATATTTTCAAACATTTTAAGAGTCTCTTCGGGAAGAAATGACACATGAACCCCGCCTACTATTGTTACGCAGTCTGAATTAATCTTTTTCAATATTTCAGCAGTTTTTGCTGTATTGTGGATATATTTTGTAAAGCTTCCAGTTAAAAAGGCATATTGAACGTCTTTCTTTTCTAAAACAGACTTGATTTTCTCCCAGTTTGGCTCTACTTGTATGCTTTTTCTCGGATTTTTTCTTAACAAATCATAAGGATAATCGATCAAATTTGTATCAATAAATTCAACTTCTAATCTCTTATGGATCAACTCTGACATAATATAAGAAAAACCGAGAGATGGATAAATTTCTCTTGTATCAGGCGTTTTTATAAAATGTATTTTCATCTTTGGTTTTAATCTTAAAAATTAAAAACTAAGCGTTTAAATGGTTGATTGATAAGTTTTCTATCATTCTCACTGAAAGCTTTATTCATATAACCAGTTATTAAATATATCACTATGCCGACAATTATCACTAAGATAAGAGTTGATAGATTATGAACATATCCTTTCATAAAATAAACGGCAATCCCCATGATAATACTGTTTAAAAATATCTTACTGAATGCCATCCACGGATATTGAAGTTCAATATGTCTTTTGGTCAAAACCAGCGAAATAAAAAAGTATATAGTGACTGATGTTCCCAAAGCAAATGCCGCACCATATAATCCGAATTTCTTTGTTAGCAGAATCAACGCGGGAATTTTATATAGAATAACCAAACCGGATATAATTGTTATTTCATTTTTTTCTAAAGCATTAATGATACTCCTTACTGGGATTGCAAGTAAATAAAAGACCATAAAAAAAAGAATGATGGGAAATAGTACTAATGATTCTTCATATTTTGAGCCGAATATAAAAGGAACAATTTTATCAACCAGAATTATAAATCCCAAAAAGGCCGGAAATATGAAAAAGGTTTTTGCCTTATTATTAAGCTGGAATAAATAATTTAACTCTTTTTTATTATTAGATTTTGCATATTGACGAGCATATAAAGCGTGGACAATCGGAACCATGATTGTACCAGGCATATATTGTACTAGCATCATTACTATGCTGATTACAAAGTAAAATACTCCTGTGGCATAGGTTCCGAGAAAAAATGTTATAACGTAGGCATCGATTCTACTATCCCAAAAGAAAGAGAGTAACTTTGCAATATATTCCTTAAAACCAAATTTAAATAATCGTTTTTTTGATATTTCGTAGCCTCTATTCTCCTTGTCTTTAAAATAACCTGAAACTTTTATTATATAAGCAACAATTAGAATTAATTCCGCAATTCCTATACTGGTAAAGACACCGATAAGACCATATCCCATCCGTAGAGCAAAAATAATAAGACATAACTTTAAAAACGACGAAAAAACCTCAAACAGATTCTGAAAACCTTTTTGGAAGAAAGAACTGAAAACCGCTTTTAAAATTCTTATCTGAACTCTCAACAATCCGATAATGGCAGCTATAAAAAGAAACTGAGCTAAAGCAAATTTATTTAATAAATCATTATGAAACTTATCTATAAAATAAGAGATAACTACTGTGAAAACTCCTGCTCCTAGCACAAGAAGAAGGCCATTGCTTATAAATTTCTTTGCGATTTTAAAATTACCTTTAACAATATATTCAGGTAAAAATCTTAAAATTAATGTAGGTATTCCGAAATTAAGAAATAAAACAAAAAATATTATTGTACTTAAAATAACATTATATTGCCCAAATTGTTCAACACTAAGATTTCGCAATAAATAGATAAGGATGAGGAACAATAGGATAGCATTGGTAAAACTCCCCAGGTAATCGTAAATTGCGCTCTTTAGTATTTTGCTTTGAACACTATCTTCCATTGCTATTATTCTTATTTATATTATGAGCCACAATTCTTAATTCATCCCCTGCGTGTTCTATTGACGTAATTTTCCACCCTGCCTTATTCAACTCATCTGCAATTGACAATTCTGTATATTCCCTATAATGTTGAGGGTCCAAAAAATAGTTAACCCCGAGATCTTTTTTTACTTCAACTAACCATCCTCTATCTATATTTGGAATCCTTAATAAAAGCTTATTGGCAATAATTTTGAGTTTTTTTAGGTGTTCTACAGGATCTTTCAGATGTTCCAAGACATTTGAAGAAACGATAACGTCAAATTTTTCATCTGGCATATCTTTTGTTGCATCTCCCAGAAAATAATGAATATTATCCTGTGAATTGAATCGTTTTG